>LNFM01000441.1_pt1 | contig 109395 bp, 116 predicted proteins | sample 596031 | NCBI WGS metagenome assembly LNFM01 (sample SAMN04254537, study PRJNA301005) | activated carbon metagenome | isolation source: dual media filters at the Ann Arbor, Michigan drinking water treatment plant | place: USA: Ann Arbor
CGTCGGTCAGGTTCCACACGACGGCGTTGCGGATCAGGAAGCGCCGGCCGGATGCCGAGATGCGCACGCCGCAATAATCCTCGATGATGCCGTCGCGCGTCACGCGGTCGAGCAGGTGGGCGCGTTCCTCGCGCTGCAGCGGCTCGGCCGACAAGCGTGAAGGGAGCCGCGTGAATTGCGAAAAGTCCATCTCGAACAGCGATAGCGCCATCGCGTTGCCGAAAAAGAAAATGGGATCGGGCTCGGTGCCATGCGCCACAAGCGCGAACGGCGCCGCCCAAACCGCGGCGACAGGATCATCGTGTGATCCAGGGACCAGCGCCCGCCCGGTCCGCGCCAGATAGCCGGCCGTGATCCTCGCGATGCGGGATCGCGCTTCACCGCTGAATGTCGGCATCGTCATCACGCGGCGGCACACTTTCAGATAGCCGGCGGCGCGATCTTGCGCGCCATGGTGAGAAACGCCGACACGTGCGGAGGATGCGGCTCGCGCGCCTTCAAAACGAGACCGATCTCGTGCGACACGGCGGGCTCCACGATCGGAATGGCGATCAAATTCATCGGGGCTGCGAACGGTTCGCCCGTGCCGAGTGCCGCAATGGTTGCAAACAGCCCGGAGTGCACGTGCACATGCAGCATGGTCATCGAATTGGATTCCAGCATCGGCGGAATTTCAACGCCCACGTCCGCCAGATGCCGGTCGATGATGCGGCGGTTCTGCATATCTCCGGTGAGCAGGCACAGCGGCAGCCGCCCCGCTTCGGCCCATGAAATCTGGGAACGCTCCGCCAGGGGATGCCCGGGCGCGACGAGCAGCGCGTAGAGTTCGGCGTAGAGGGGAACCGTCTGGAAGCGCTGCACGAGATCAGTGCCGATGTAGGTGATGCCGATGTCGATTTCCAGATTGTCGAGACCTGAAACGATCGTCCCTGTCGACATCGACACGATTGAAAGGTGAAGCCCCGTGTGCTTGGCCATGAAGGGCAGCGTCATGTCCGGCACGAAGGGCAGCGCTGTCGGGATCACGCCAAGCTTCAGCGTGCCGGTGAGACCCCGCTTCAGCCCGTCGATTTCCTGCCGCATCGTGCGCGCATCCGAAACGATGCGCCGCGCCCAGTCGAGCACGCGCTCGCCTTCCGGCGTGAAGCCGCGAAACCGCGAGCCGCGTTCGACGATGAGGACGCCCAGTTGTTCCTCAAGGCTTTTGACGGCGGACGACAATGTCGGCTGGCTGATCCCGCATGCCTCCGCCGCCCGCCCGAAATGGCGTTCCCTGGACAGGGCAATCAGAAGCTCGAGTTTATCGATCATGGGATTTGGACAAGGAACTGAGGCGCCGGCAGATCTATAACCGCTTTCGTCGCCCACCGACAGCGCCGGACCCTGGCAAGCTTTACAAGCCGCGGGGGCTTGCAGGTGCCGCAGCCAAGGTCCAATGTCGGTCGTGTTCGACAGACGCGGGATACGACCGATGCAACTCGATGAGCGGCCGGAGACGGAAGAGGTCGTTTTGGTCGATGCTGACGACCGGCAGACTGGCACTGCCGGTAAAATGGCGGCACATCGCGAGGGAGCGCTGCACCGCGCGTTCTCGGTCATCATTTGGAATTCGGCCGGCGAAATCCTCCTGCAGCGTCGCGCGGTTTCGAAATACCACTCGGGCGGCTTATGGACCAATGCGTGCTGCGGTCATCCGCGGCCCTTCGAAACCGTCGCTGCCGCGGCCAAGCGGCGGCTCAGTGAAGAAATGGGTTTTACCTGCCCGCTGGAAGAATTCGGCACGATCACGTATCGCGCCGAGCTTGATCAGGGGCTGATCGAACATGAGTTTGTGCACGTGTTCCGCGGCACGTTCGACGGCGACATGGCCCTCAATCCGGACGAAGTATCGGAGATTTGGTCAATGACACCCGCACAATTGTTGCAGGCATTCGACGAGACACCAGACATCTTCACCGCGTGGTTTGTGAAATACATGCGCGCCGGCTGGCCGCTCGACCGTCCGGGCCCGGCTTCCTAAACGGCCGGGCAGCGCTTATCTTGCGATCATGCTCTCGTCATTCCTCACGGGCTTTACAACATTCTTCGCAACCATCGGTCCGATCGAGGCCGCTGTGATTTTCGCAGCCCTGACGCCGAACATGCAACGGGCTGAGCGCGTGCGCGTCTCGATACGTGCGGTCCTGATTGCCTCGATCATTTTATTCGGGGCACTCTTCGCGGGCGGTCCGCTTCTTCATCAGTTGGGGGTCGGCATTCCCGCGTTGCAGACGGCGGGCGGCATCATCCTTTTGATAATCGCACTCGACATGATCTTCGCCCGCCCATCGAGTGTCTTCAAATTGACGCCGATCGAGGATGAGGAGGCCCACGGCAAGGACGACATCGCCATTTTTCCGATTGCAACGCCGCTCCTTGCCGGTCCCGGTGCCATCGGCGCGGTCATCTTGCTGGCTGCGGGCGCGGCGCCAGATCCCTTGCGCTATACCGGCGTCGTCGCGGCACTGGCCGCCGTCATGGCATTGACGCTGTTGTTTCTACTCTTGTCCAACGAACTGTCGCGGGCACTTGGCGTCACCGCGCAGCGTGTACTGATGCGGGTCTTCGGCATTCTCCTCGCAGCCATTGCGGTCCAGGCCGTCTTCAACGGATTGGCCGGTAGCGGCCTCTTTGCCGCCGCCACGCGTTAGCGGCGACGGCACAACCGTTAGGCGCCAATTAACCCGCCGCTGCCATTCTCCGGCTGAGTTCGCGTATCGCCGGAGTTTGCGTCCATGTCAGCCTATCAGCGCGCGCCGTCGCGTGCATGTCGAGTTGCTCTAGCCAGACCCGTCTTCGCCGTCGCGGCCGCCCTCGCGCTGGGTGCCTGTTCAAGCGCCAAGCAGCCGGCCGGTCCGCAGGTGTTCGCCTGGCTTGCACCTGAGCCGGCCCCGCCCGTACAGGTCATTGTGAATTCGACAGAGGTCGAAGTCGACGACCTGCCGGCGCCAACACTGCAGCCCGTTTCCATTCGTCAAATGCCGGACGATCCCGCGGCGACCTGGAGCCAGAATTCCGGCCGCAGCGCGTCCGGTGCCTGGTCGACTTCGCTCAGTGGTCCTGCGTCCCATGACGACAGCTGGAAACCGGCTGTCGCGGCGAGGGCCGATGAGGCCGGCTTAACGGCCGACGACGCGGGTCTGCCCGATCCGAAATCGCCGGAAGAGGCGGGAATCTGCTCGGTCGGAACGGGCTGGAAGTGCCCGCAGTGAGGCGGTAGCGTCGCTGCGTGTTACGCCCGCCGATGGATGATGGTCTGGCCCCCCGTGTTTTCTCCGATGATCGAAGCTTACTTGGATCGCCCGCGCACCGAGGCTCTGCTGGCACAGATCGACGCGATTTTTTTTGAAGCCAGCGGCACGAAGTCGTTCCCGTCGGCGGCGGCGCGCGACGCATTTCGGGAGCGCTGGCTCGGGCGCTATTTGAAGCACGATCCCCAACACGCGCTGCTGGCGCTGCAATCGCCTGGGACCGCGTCCGAAGTTGTGGCCGGGTATCTCGTTGGCGCAATCGACGATCCGGCCCGTGCGCCGCGATTCCACGATCTGGGTTACTTTCAAAACCTGCAGCACCTCACCGCGCGCTATCCCGCGCAGCTACACGTCAATCTGGCACCCGGCTGGCGCAGCGTTGGCATCGGCCGCAAGCTCCTCGAAGAGTTTTGCGCGAACGCCTCCGCCCTCGGCGCCCCTGGCGTGCACGTCTTTACCGGGCGCGGTCTGCGCAATGTCCACTTCTACGCGCGCGCCGGTTTTGAGGAAGTCGGCAGCGTCACGTGGAACGCACGCGAACTGGTCATGCTTGGCCGTCGCTTGACTGCGTGAACGTGACGAATTTCCGTCACCGACCTGCAACACAGTCGCGGTAGGACAAGACGCGCGTCGATGCGAGGCCGATATGAGAATCTTGATCATCGAAGTGGCCAAAGCGGTGGCCGTCATCGCCGTCAGCACGGCGGTCGTATTCGCATTGCATCCCATTGCCGCCACCTCGACGTCTGACGGGGCGACCGCCTCCCTTACGCGGTGAAGCGGTCGAGGCTGTTTGCCACGGCGCGGCCAATGGCCAGGCTAGCGGTCAGTCCCGGGCTGTCGATGCCGTAAAGCGCGACAAGCCCGTTACAACCATGAATGTCAGGTCCCTGGATGGCAAAATCCGTAGTGATCGAGGGGTCGCGCGACAGCTTCGGCCTGACACCGGCGTAGGCCGGATGGAGGGCCGCCTCTGAAATCGCCGGCCAATAGCGGCGGATTGCACTGGCGAATAAATGCCGACGTTCGCTCGTTTCATCATCGCCCGTTTCATCATCGCCCGTTTCATCATCGAACGTAAGCTCCGGCGTCTCGCACCAACTCACGTCCGGCCCAAATTTAACGACCCCCTCGGTTGACAGCGAATAGTGAATGCCAAGTCCTCCTGCAGCCGGCATTGGATAGACGAGGCGCTCAAACGGCCGCGGTCCTCGCAATGTGTAGTAATGACCCTTAGCGAAGTAAGTCTGGGGAATGGGAGCGCGGAGCGGCGGCGTGATCAGGCCAGCCAATTTCGTGGCCGAAAGTCCACCGGCGAGTATAAGCTGCTCGCACGTGATGGTCGCTTCACAGCCCTGGCTGACCGTAATAATGCGAAATCCGAATTCATGCCGTTCAATCGCGACGACGGATGTCCCGGTCGCGACGGTGCCCCCGTCATCGATAAAGCCCGCTTCCAGAGCCAGCATGACACCCGTTGCGTCAACGACGGCCGTTGACGGGGAATGGAGTGCGGCGCGGCAGGCCAGCGCCGGTTCAAGTGCCTGAGCTTCAGCCGTGCTCAGCATTCGAACATCGTCCACGCCGTTGGCGCGGGCCCGGCCCGCAAGGGCCTCCAATGCCGAGATCTCCGACGTAGTACATGCGACGACAAGTTTTCCCAGGCGAGCATAAGGTACGCCGGTTTGCGCGCAGAAGGCCGCCAGCAACAATCGACCATCGACGCAATAGCGCGCCTTCAAGGAGTGCGTGGGGTAGTAAAGCCCGGCGTGAACGACTTCGCTGTTGCGCGCCGTCGTCTCCTGCCCTAGCCGCGCATGTCGCTCGATGAGCAGGACGTCAGCGCCTTGCCGTGCAATGGCCCGCGCGATCGCGAGCCCGACCACGCCGCCTCCAACCACGACACGCAAAAAGTCCACGGACAATCCACACACTCCGCGGCGCTAAGGACGCTTTGATCTATAACGATAATAGCCGAATGTTCCGGTGGTTATCCACAGGGGATCGGAAGCAGAACAAAAAGCTTGGAACAAACCGCGAATCGGAGTCGCCGGACTGAACTCAACGAAAAACGGCCCACAAAGCATTGGCTTGCGGACCGTCTATCAGCATGGATCGATAATATCAGGTGGTTTCGGCCACTGGTTCCGCGTCGGCGGCGGGTGCGTCAGTAGCCGTCGTTGCAGGCGCAGGCTCCGACCGCGGCGGCGCGCGTTCGGCAAAACTCAACCCGGCGGTTGGGTCATCCGTCCGGCGCGACTTGCCTTCGAAGTAGGCCCCCTGCTCGATGGCGAGCGTAAGATGATAGATGTCGCCTTCCACGCGGCTCGTCGATTGCAACAGCACACGCTTGCCCCGCACCGAACCCATCACGTGACCGCGCACGACCACTTCATCGGCAACAATGCCACCGGTGACGGTTGCCCTTTCGCCGACAAGAACGTGCGAGCCGTGAATGTCGCCGTTGATTTCCCCCTCGATTTGAACCTCACCGCGCGAGACGAGATTGCCGGTGATCTGCAATTCCGGACCGATGACCGAGGGAGTGCCGCGCTCGCTGCTTCGCAGCGCGGAACCTATCGGGCGGGTTTGAGGGGCGCCCGATGGCAGCGACGGCGGTTGTGTCGATGGCACGAAGCTGGACTTGGCATCCCCTTCCGGCTTGCGGAAATTTGGCAACATCGAACACCTCCCTCAACTCAATCCGGCCCCGAGTTGGGCGTCATAGGATGCAATGCGCGCATCATTATGACAGCTCTGACACCGACTAACATGTTTGAATCGGCCGGTCACGGAGCGGCGGACGTAGAAACTGACGCAGTGCAAGCAGCTGATGCAGTCTGCCTTACCCTTGTGCGCGTTTCGCCTGTCTTTGCGGCGTCGGCACGGGTTTATTTGCTTTTCAGCGCCTTGACCGCTGCAAGAACCTCCTCCGCATGGCCGGGCACGCTCACTTTGCGCCATACCTTTGCGATCTGACCTTTGGCATCGATGAGGAACGTCGACCGCTCCACGCCCATGTATTTTTTCCCGTACATCGACTTCTCCATCCAGACCCCAAAAGCCAACGACACCCCTTTTTCTTCATCTGAAAGCAGCCGGACGGAGAGCCCGTGCTTGGCGCGGAACTTGTCGTGGCTCTTCACGCTGTCGGGCGAAATGCCATACACCTCCGCTCCAGCCTTGGCGAAGTCCGAGCTGAGGTCGGTAAAGTCCTTTGCCTCGCGTGTGCACCCTGTCGTGTCGTCTTTCGGGTAGAAATAGAGCACCACCGGACGCCCCTTCAACTTCGAGAGTTTGACCGTCGAGCCGTCGTCGGCGGGCAGAAGGAAATCGGGAGCTTTTACACCTGCTTCAAGCATGGAAAACGTGCCTTTCTTTTGTCGCTTTTGCACCTGTACTTGCGAGGCAACGGAACTTAACCGGTCCCGGTTCACTAGACACTTGATAAGGTGCTGTTTTCCGACTGTTTGGCGTCAGTGCGGATAACGCCGATATCGCCTGGTCGGGGCATAGGACTGCGCGGCCGGGCAGCGGCTGTTGGTTGGTGCCACAGCGGCGCGAAAGGGAACCTGAGGGGTGGATAGACCGACACGGACCGAGCCCAGCTCGCGAACCGGTGCGCCACGTACCGGTCGTCCCCGGCCGTCCATGCCCCCGGCTCCGTCGCGATCGGCGCCTTCCTCGCGCTGGGTGGAACTCGACCAGTGGCCTCCGGCAGCCCGCATTGCCGGTCGCATTGCACTGTGGATCTCGCCATTCGTCCTGCTCACGCTCCTCGCCGTCATTGTCATCTACGTGCGCCTTTTGCAGGCTCCCGTATCGCTGAAAATCATGGCCGGCCCCATAGAGCGCGGTATCAACGCCGAACTGCAAGGCCTGACCGCAAAAGTGGACGATGCGCTACTTCGCCGGAGCGCCGCCGGTGAGTACGAATTCCGTCTGGTCAATTTGCGGCTTCTCGAACCGGACGGCAGCGTCGTCGCCTCGGCGCCGATCGCTGCGGTCTCACTCGATCTATCGCGGCTGTTACTCTTCGAGGTGCTGCCGAAGCGCGTCGATCTGATCGAGCCGCAGATCGCCGTCACCTATTCCGAACGGGATGGCTTGTCATTGAGCTTTGCCGAGACGCTCCTTAAGCCGGGAGCGCCGCTGTCGCCGGCCGCCGAACACCCCCCACTCGTGACCATCGAGGCGCCCCCACAGTCCAGCCCCGTAGCGCCGAATGTCCTCCGCAAGCTCGATCTGGCCCGCGTCATTGCGGAATATTCCGCGCGCGCTCGCCGCAGGGAGGACGCCACCTCGACGCTGACCCAGGTCGGTCTCAGAAACGCGACAGTCGATGTCGATTTCGAAGGCAAGCACAGCCGCTGGAAAATAGCCGAACTAGACGTCGATCTCGACCATGAGCGCCGCCGCAGCGTTATTTCGGCCGTAACCCGAATTGATAGCGATCGCGGTCCCTGGTCCCTCTCGCTCCTGACGGAAGATTCCGAAAAAACCGGAATTCTGAAGCTCAAGGCATCCATCCGGGATCTGGTGCCCAGTTCGCTCGGCAGGGCCTTCCCGTCCATGGCGCTGGTGCGGTCACTCGAACTGCCTGTTGCCGGCAATGCCGAAATCGAATTCCGCACAACCGGCGAAGTGAACGGCGCCGAATTGGCCGTCGAAATCGGCCGCGGCCTGATCGACTTCGGCCCGGCGATGGCGGCGCCCATGCTCGTCGATGCCGGACTGCTCAATTTTAAGTATGACGCGGCGACCGAGCGCTTATCAATGGCGCCATCGACGGTGCGTTGGGGTGACAGCACCGTCACATTGACCGGCGCCGTCGTGCATCAGACCGCAGCCGCCGCGCCCGCAAACTGGGCGTTCGATATCCACAGCGTGTCAGGCTCGCTTGCAGCGGAAGAATTCAAGGTCGCGCCTGTTCCCCTTGATGCGTTTCAAATGAGCGGCCGGTTCACGCCGGAAACGAACCGCATAGAACTTTCCAACATCCATGCAAAGGCCGGCGGCGGCGACATCGTGCTCGCGGGCGACGTGGTCGTTGGCGACGGTCCGGGCGCTGGCGCCCGCCTCGACGGACGCTTTGGACCTGCCAATGCTGATGTTCTGAAAGCGGTGTGGCCGCGCATGATGTCGCCGCGGGCGCGGCAATGGTTCGGAGAGCATGTTACTGGGGGACGGCTGCGGCAAGGCACGATGCATTTCGCATCCGGCGCCTACGCCGAGCCCGGCGCCATAGCAGGCCGCAGCGGCGTCCCCGAAACCATCGCAATGGATCTTACCGGCGAAAACGTATCTCTGTTGCCACTCAAAGACGGACCTCCGTTGACCGCTGCCGTCATGGTCGCGGAGGTTCGCAATCACTCGTTGCAGATCACAACGCCCGAGGCCGTGCTCGTCAGTGGCGACGGACAGGGCATCACGTTGAAACAGGGTCAATTCACCGTTGCGGACGTGGATGCGCCCATCGCTCACGCCGAAATGGCCTTCAAAGCGCAGTCGGCCCTCGCGCCGGCGGTGAGCGTGATGCAGCACATGAAATTGCTCGATACCTCGAAATTTGCCGTCCCGACCGACAAGGTCCTCGGCAAGCTCGACGGCGATTTCAAGATCCGTTTGCCTCTTTTGCCGGAAATGGAACCCGACACCGTCGTCATCACCGGCAAGGCCAAGATCACCGACGTCAAGGCCAAGGAGAAGATCGGCATCATCAACCTCCAGAGCGGTGCCGTCGACGTCCTTCTTTCGGAACGGGAATCGACCGCCAGGGGTGAACTTATTCTCAATGGTGTTGTGGCCAAACTCGACTGGCGGCGACAAATTCCGATCGATGGTTCGCCGTCCGTCACGTCGCCTTTGACGATCACCGCCAATCTCGACAATTCCGACCGTCGCCAGCTCGGTGTCGACGTCGCAGAATACGTCGATGGCGATGTTCCGGTCTCAGTCGCGTTTGGCAATAGCGATCCCAATGCCGCGCAAGTGCGCGTCGCAGCCGATCTATCGCAGGCCGACTTTTCCATATCGCCGCTGGCCTTCAAGAAGCCGCGCGGCCGTCCGGCCAGGTTGGAATTCGATGTCGTCTCGGGCACCACAAGCAAGACCGAACTGCGCAATTTCAAGATCACCGGTGACGACATCGCCGCCGAAGGTTGGATCGGTATTTCGGCGGATCAGAAAGTACAGGAATTCGACTTTCCCGCGCTGTCCATTAACACCGTGTCCCAGATCCAAATCAGCGGCAAACGCAACGCGCGCGACGTCCTGGACGTGAAAGCAACCGGCAAGACGTTCGACGGCAGAGACTTCTTTCGATCGCTATTCACGTTTGGGTCCGGGCACCCGTCTCAGGCAAATTTAAAAAAGAGCGGTATCGACCTCACTGCGACGATCGACAATGTGCTTGGTCACTCCGAGACCAACTTGCGCAACGTCTCGATGCGCCTCTCCAAACGCGGCAACGAACTGACCGCGCTTGATGCACGTGGCTCTCTCCCCGGCGGCAAGGCCTTGATCGCGATCCTGCAGGCGGAAACCAACGGCGAGCGCCGCGTCATCGCCGACACCACCGACGCTGGACAAACACTACGTCTCGTCGGCTTCTACCCGAACATGCAGGGTGGCCGCGGCCGCATCGACATCTTTCTCGACGGCAAAGATCCTGCTCAGCGCGCAGGCGTCTTGATTATTGAGGACTTCAAGGTGCTGGGCGACCCGATCGTTTCGGAGGTCGTCTCCAGTGCGTCCGGGGAGGGCCCGGCGATCGGCGCCAGTACGTACGGTGGGCAGAAGGTCGTCCGCGAGGTGTTCGAATTCGACCGGATGCGTCTGCCGTTCAATGTCGGTTATGGACAATTTGCCATCGAAGATAGCTACCTGCGAGGTCCGCTATTGGGCGCAACGGTTCGTGGCAAGGTCGATTTCGGCGCGCAGAAGGTCAACCTCGGCGGCACCTATGTTCCTTTGCAGGGATTAAACAACGCACTTGGCGGTATTCCCCTGCTTGGCCAGATCCTCAGCGGCCCTCGCGGCGAAGGCATCTTCGGCATTACGTTCGCGGTCCAGGGCGCGATGTCCAATCCGCAAGTCATCGTCAACCCGCTTTCGCTCGTGGCTCCCGGCATTTTCCGCGAAATGTTCCAGATGACAAATCCCAATACGGATCTGAAGCCGCGTGCCCCGTCACCAGCCGAAGTTCCCGCCAACAAGCGCGTGCGCGCTTCAAGCTCCGGCGGCACTTACCAGGCTCCAGAAGGCGTTGATGGCTGGTCTTCCGATACCGTCGTCCCGTCAAAGAAGAACTGAATTGCGGTCAGACAACCTTCAACAGCACGTGTTTTTTCTTTCCAAGCGAAAGCTTGATCACGCGGTCACCCGTCAGATCACTTTCGGACAACGTGGCTTTCTCATCGGTCACCGCCGTGTCGTTGACCCTCAGCCCGCCGCCCTGGATCTGGCGCCGTGCTTCCCCGTTCGACCGCACGAGGCCCGACGCGACGAAAGCATTGAGCACGCCCAATCCCGTGGCTAGATCCGATTTCGCAATCGTCACCGTTGGCAGGTCCGCGGCAAGAGAGCCTTCTTCAAAGGTTTTGCGCGCGGTCTCTGCGGCCGCATCCGCTTTTTCGCGGCCGTGGACCAAAGCGGTCGCTTCCGTCGCGAGCACCTTCTTTGCATCGTTGATTTCCGCGCCGCCAAGCGCCGTCAAACGCAAGATTTCATCCATGGGGAGCAGAGTGAACAGCCGGAGGAACCGCGCCACGTCCGCGTCCTCGGTGTTGCGCCAGAACTGCCAATAGTCATACGCCGGTAGTTGTGCCTCGTTGAGCCAGACCGCACCGCTCGCGGTCTTGCCCATCTTTGTGCCCGACGCGGTGGTCAGCAGCGGACATGTGAGCGCCTGGAGCTGGTGCTTTACTCCCATGCGCCGTCCAAGATCGATCCCCGTGACGATGTTGCCCCATTGATCCGATCCGCCCATCTGCGTGTTGCAGCCGTAGCGGCGCGCCAATTCGACAAAGTCATACGCCTGCAGCAGCATATAGTTGAATTCGATGAACGAGAGTTCCTGCTCGCGGTCGAGACGCAATTTGGCTGAGTCCATTGTCAGCATGCGATTGACGGAGAAGTGGCGGCCGACGTCGCGCAGAAACTCGATGTAGTTGAGCGGCGCCAGCCACTCGGCATTGTCGAGCATGATGGCGTCGACCTTACCCTCTCCGAACGTTAAAAATTTCGCGAAGACCTGCTTGATGCTATTCTTGTTGGCATCGATCTCGTCGACCGACCGCAATTGCCGCGTCTCGTCGCGCCCGGATGGGTCGCCGATCCGCGTCGTGCCTCCGCCCATCAGTGTCAGAGGCTTGCCGGCGCCCGTTGCCTGCAGCCAATGCAGAATCATGATCGACAGAAGATGCCCGATATGCAGCGACGGCGCCGTGCAGTCATAACCGACGTAGGCAATCACCTTTCCTTCCGCCGCAAGGGCATCGAGGCCCGCGAGGTCGGACGTCTGATGGATGAAGCCGCGCTCGGTGAGTGTCGAAAGGAACAGGCTTTTGGGTGAGTGGGTCATGGTCTTTTCGGTCGGATGTGAACGGGTGGGCCAAGCCGCCGGGTTGGGTCGGTGCCGGTGGTGCGGTAGGATTGCCGCAAATCGCCCGGCAAATTGCATGACGGCGGGGTGGGGGGCAAGCCGATGCGCGCACTAGGTTTGATGAGCGGCACATCAATGGACGGAATTACCGTCGCACTCATCGAAACGGATGGCGAGGACCGTCTGGTCCGGGGCCCGGCTCTGACATTTCCTTACGACGCCGGTCAGCGCGGCGCGATCGGCCGGGCTATGGCCGAAGCTCGCGAGTTGCGCACGCGCAGGGATCGGCCGGGCTCTTTGGCCGCGACTGAACACATGCTGACCGAGCGGCACGCTGAAGTCGTCGCCGATTTCATGCAGCGCCACGCCCTGTCTCACGCTGATATTGACGTCGTCGGCTTTCACGGCCAAACGGTCCTGCACCTGCCGGACAAAGGCATGACGGTGCAACTCGGCGACGGGGCACAACTCGCCGATCTTTCCGCACTGACGGTGGTGCATGATCTGCGTGCGCGGGACATCGAAGCCGGCGGACAGGGCGCACCGCTCGTGCCTGTCTATCACCGCGCGCTCGTTGCAGGACTGGCGCAACGGCCGGTCGTCATCGTCAACATCGGCGGCGTGGCCAACGTCACTTATGTTGGCCGCGACGCAACGTTGATCGCGTTCGACACCGGACCCGGCAACGCGCTGCTCGACGATTGGATGATGAAGCGTGCCGGCGTCGCCTACGACCGTGACGGCATCACGTCGGGCGACGGCAAGGTCGACGAAGCCGTGCTGCGCTTCTGCCTCTCACATTCCTTCTTCTCCTCCGCCCCGCCCAAGTCGCTCGACCGCAACGCCTTCATCTGGGATGTGGTCGAGTGGATGACGCTCGAAGATGGCGCGGCGACATTGGCAGCTTTCACGGTCGCAGCGATCGCCAAGTCGCGCGAGTATTTTCCCGAGGAGCCGCAACTTTGGATCATCGCCGGTGGCGGGCGACGTAACCGGACCATCATGAGCGGACTGGCCGGCCTCGTACAGAATGCCGTCGTGCCGGCCGAAGCCGTGGGGCTCGACGGCGATGCGGTCGAAGCGGAGGCGTGGGGCTATCTAGCCGTGCGCGCGATCAAAGGCTTGCCGATCACGTTTCCCGGTACCACCGGCGTTTCGCAGCCGCTGACCGGGGGCGTGATTTCTAAGCCGCACAGATCTCCGACTAAGCGCAACGAGTCATAAAAAAACCCCGCCGTGGCGAGGTTTCTTCATCGTCATTCTTCATCGGTAACGGCGGGCGGCGGCTCATTGCGTTCGCGGTCGCGCTCGCGCTGACGTTCCGCCTCGCGTTCCCGCTCACGCGCCTTTTTCGTCTCGTATTCTTCCTCGGCCTGCCGCAGGCGGCGATCGAGATAGCCGCCAACCGCGGTCTGCAACTCTTCGGTCTTGTGTTCGAAGAAATGGTTGGCGCCCGGCACGATCTCGTGGTCGATCTTGATGCCGCGCTGCGTCTTGAGCTTGGTCGAAAGTTCGGCGACGGAGGCCGTCGGCACGACGCGATCCTTGTCGCCGTTGATCATCAGTCCCGACGACGGGCACGGCGCCAGGAACGAAAAATCATAAAGGTTCGAAGGCGGGGCAACGCAGATGAAACCGTCGATTTCCGGCCGCCGCATCAGGAGCTGCATCGCAATCCATGTCCCGAACGAGACACCGGCAATCCAGCAGTACTTCGCATCCGGCTTGATGATTTGCAGCCAATCTAGTGCGCTCGCTGCGTCGGCAAGTTCGCCCGGACCGCCATCCCAAAAGCCCTGACTTCGCCCGACGCCGCGGAAGTTGAACCGCAGAACCGAGAACCCGCGCTCCGCAAACGTATAGTACAGCGAGTAGACGACCTGATTATTCATCGTGCCGCCGAACTGCGGATGCGGGTGCAGGATCAGCGCGATCGGACTGTCGGGCTTGGGATCGTGGTGATACCGGGCCTCGATGCGGCCGGCCGGCCCATTCATGATCAATTCGGGCATAGGTCTTCTGGGCCTCGTTTTTTGGGTGGTCGGATGCTGGCTGGCGGGGACGTGCTTTGCGGTTCGAGCGGTCAGCCCGTCCCTCACGGAGCCGTGTTGTCGCGTGTGCCGGGCAATACTTGACTTACTGGCTCGGAATTTCCATAAACAGACGAGATTTAGAACTCTTCGAAAGAGCGGGCATGGCCCGAGCCGGGCGGCCGGTCGCTTTCAAGAGGTGTCGATGGGCGGTTCTCTTAACACGAGAGCGGTCCCCGAAGGCAAGTGCCGTGCGGAGGCGAAGCGATGGAACTGACAACGCGAGGGCGGTATGCCGTGATGGCGATGGCTGATCTGGCGCGTGTGGGAGCCGATGATCCGGTGGCTCTTGCGGCGATCGCCGATCGGCAAAAGCTGTCACCGGCCTATTTGGAACAGTTGTTCGCGCTTCTGCGCCGGGCTGAACTCGTTCGCAGCGCACGCGGCCGCAGTGGCGGCTATCGTCTCGGTCGCCCCGCCGCAAATATTTCGATTGCCGATATTCTGACCGCTGTCGAAGAACAAACACGCATGACCCGCTGCACCGGCGAAGGTGACACCGGCTGTCTCGGCCACACACGCTGCATTACTCACGGCTTATGGCAGGCGCTGGGTGCACACATCGCGCATTTTTTCTCGTCCGTGACGCTGCAGGATGTCGTCGACGGCAGGCCCCTACGTCCCCTGGATTCAAGCCTTCCCCTGGACGTGATCGTCACGCCGGCGCCGCAGCGCGAAAGGCTCGCGGCAGAATGACAGCCATGCGGACATACCTCGACCATAACGCGACGCAACCGCTGCGGCCGGAAGCGCAAGCTGCCATGCTCGCGGCACTGGATGTGTTCGGCAATCCGTCCTCCGTCCATGCCGAAGGCCGCGCGGCTCGCGCGATCATTGAAGCGGCTCGCGAGGAGGTGGCAGCCCTCGTCAACGCCAGGCCCGGTGAAGTGATTTTCACCAGCGGGGCGACGGAAGCAAATTCGTATGCGATCTCCGGCCGCGCCTGGAGCGCTCTGCTGTTTGGCAATTGTGAGCATGTCGCCGTGCTGACGCCAGCGCGCCGCGCCAAGGCCTCCCGCACCGAACTGCCATGCAGATCCGACGGTGTGCAGGACATTGACGGCGCACATGCTTGGGGCGCGACCCGGCCAGCCAGCGACGTTCCTGCGTTTGCAAGCCTCGCGCTGGCCAACGGGGAAACCGGCGTGTTGCAGCCCGTGGCGGAACTGGCCGCCGTGCTGGCGCAGTTCGGCATCGTTGTTCATTCCGACGCAGCCCAGGCAGCCGGCCGCGTTCCCGTCGATTTCAGGGCCCTGGGGTTGTCGCTGATGTCGCTTTCGGCGCACAAGATGGGCGGGCCGAAGGGCATTGGTGCGCTCGTCGTGCGGGATGGCACACCGCTTGAACCTGTGTTGACGGGTGGCGGTCAAGAACGCCGCCGCCGCGCCGGTACGGAAAACACAGTTGCCATTGCCGGGTTTGGTGCCGCCGCCGCCGCCGCCCGCCGCGATCTGGACAGCGCTCGTCAGATCCGCGCGTTGCGCGACGGTCTGGAAAGAGATCTCATGCGTACGCAACCTGCCTGCGTTTTGATCGGACGCGATGCGGAGCGATTGCCCAATACGACACTCGTTTCGAAGCCGGGCAAGAGCGCCGAAACGGTCGTGATCAAGCTCGATCTCGCTGGAATTGCTGTAAGCGCGGGCGCGGCTTGCTCGTCGGGAAAAGTCGCCGCCAGCCACGTGCTCGAAGCGATGGGCGTGGCCCCCGAAATCGCACGCGGAGCGATCCGCGTCAGCCTGGGCCGCAACACGACGGCCGAGGATGTGAACAAATTTGTTGCGGCGTGGTCCGCAGCGGTCGAGCGGTCGGTAATGGTCGCCTGATCGAGAATGAGAATGCTAACGGCGCACCACTTGAGGGCGCTCGGGAGAAGAGGTCGAAATGCCAGCAGTTCAAGAGACGGTCAAACAAGTCAAAGACATCGACGTCGACCAGTACAAATACGGGTTCGAGACGGCGATCGAGATGGTGAAGGCCCCCAAGGGTCTCAATGAGGACATCGTCCGTTTTATTTCGGAAAAGAAGGGCGAGCCGGCTTGGATGCTCGATTGGCGGCTCGACGCCTATCGCCGCTGGCGCGCCATGACCGAACCGACGTGGGCCAAGGTTGAATATCCAAAAATCGATTTTGAGGATCTGTACTATTACGCCGCTCCAAAATCGTCGGAGGGACCAAAATCGCTCGCCGACGTCGATCCAGAACTTTTGAAAATGTACGAACGGTTGGGCGTACCGCTGCAGGAGCAGGCGATCCTTGCCGGCGTAAAAAGCGATAAGCCGCGGGTTGCTGTTGACGCCGTGTTCGACAGCGTATCGGTGGTCACAACCTTCAAGGACGAACTGGCCAAGGCCGGCGTCATATTCTGCTCGATCTCGGAAGCCCTGCGCAATCATCCCGACCTCGTGAAGAAGTATCTGGGCTCTGTCGTGCCGCAGTCCGACAACTACTATGCGGCGTTGAACTCGGCCGTATTCTCCGACGGTTCGTTCGTCTATGTGCCGGAAGGCGTCCGATGCCCGATGGAGCTGTCGACCTATTTTCGCATCAACGAGCGCGAGACGGGCCAGTTCGAGCGCACATTGATCATCGCCGAGAAGGGCGCGTATGTGTCGTATCTGGAAGGCTGCACCGCGCCGATGCGCGACGAGAACCAACTGCACGCGGCCGTCGTGGAATTGATCGCGCTCGATGACGCCGAGATCAAATACTCGACCGTCCAGAACTGGTATCCCGGCGACAAGAACGGCAAGGGCGGGATCTATAACTTCGTGACCAAGCGCGGCGATTGCCGCGGCCGCAACTCCAAGATCTCCTGGACGCAGGTGGAAACCGGCTCCGCGATCACATGGAAGTATCCAAGCTGCATCCTGCGCGGCGACAACTCACGCGGCGAATTCTATTCGATCGCGGTGTCGAACGGCTATCAGCAGGTCGATAGCGGCACTAAGATGATCCACCTCGGCCGGAACACCTCAAGCCGCATCATCTCCAAAGGCATCGCCGCCGGGTTCTCGCAGAACACGTACCGTGGTCTCGTCTCCGCTCATCGCAAGGCAACGGGCGCGCGCAATTTCACGGCGTGCGACTCGCTGCTCATTGGCGACAAGTGCGGCGCGCACACGGTGCCCTACATTGAGGCCAAGAACCAGTCGGCCCACTTCGAGCACGAGGCGACCACCTCGAAAATCTCCGACGACATGCTGTTTTATTGCCGCCAGCGCGGTCTGTCGGAAGAAGAAGCCGTGGCACTCGTCGTCAACGGCTTCGTGCGCGACGTGCTGCAGCAGCTGCCGATGGAATTCCTTGCCGAAACGCAGAAGCTCATCGGGATCAGTCTGGAAGGGAGCGTTGGTTGAACTGATGCAGCGCGATGTATCACCTATTGATAATCACATCACTTTCACCGGTGCCGGTGAGGGGCAATGGCGGATTACAAGTATTGCGTCTATTGCGGGTGAAACCATGCCGTCATCAACCCATCTAAAGGTTGGGCTGAAAAATGTTTCAGTGAATGCTCATGGAGCAGCATTTGTTCTGAATGGCAGGACCAGCAACATTCGCTATACCACGCGGGCTGAACTTGGTGATTTGCAACAGAAGCAATCGCCCCTTGGCCGCACGGGCGCGCGCAGTGCAGCTCTGATACCTATCAAGAAGTCCGCACAATGGTGGGCGATGGCTCAAGATGAGCGGCGCGCCATATTCGAAGAGCAGTCCCGGCACACGTCAACGGGGATGGATTACCTTCCCCAAATTGCCCGCAAATTGCTTCATTGCCGGGACTTGGACGAGCCATTCGACTTTTTGACGTGGTTTGAATTCAATCCTGAACACTCGCACGACTTTGACCGCTTGCTTGATCGGTTGCGTCAAACGGAAGAGTGGAAATACGTCGAACGTGAAGTTGATCTGAGACTTACCATCGCCTAGCAGATCGCCCAACACATTGGGCACGGCGGAGCGATATCAGCCTACAAGACGACAATCGGAGTTTAGTTGAATGCTTGAAATCAAGAACCTGCATGTGAAGCTCGAGGACGAGGACAAGGTCATCCTCAAAGGTCTCACGCTGACCGTGCCCAAAGGCGAAGTTCACGCGATCATGGGGCCGAACGGTTCGGGCAAATCCACGCTCGCATACGTCCTCGCCGGCCGGGACGGCTACGAGGTGACGGACGGCGACATTCTCTGGAACGGCGAGAGCATCATCGGGATGGAACCGGATGAGCGAGCCGCCAAGGGCGTGTTCCTGGCCTTTCAATATCCGATGGAGATACCCGGCGTGGCGGGCTTGACCTTCCTGCGCACGGCGACGAACGCGGTCCGCAAGCGCCGCGATCTGCCGGAGTTGTCGACGCCGGATTTCCTGAAGGTCGTGAAAGAAAAAGCAGCGAAGCTCAACATCGACATTCAGATGCTGAAGCGTCCGGTCAACGTCGGCTTTTCCGGTGGTGAAAAGAAGCGGTCTGAAATCCTGCAGATGGCCATGCTCGAGCCGACGCTCTGCGTCCTCGACGAAACCGATTCCGGTCTCGACATCGATGCTCTGAGGATCGTGTCCGACGGCGTTAACGCGCTGCGTTCTCCCGATCGCGCCATGCTCGTCATTACGCATTACCAGCGACTGTTGAACCATATCGTCCCCGACAAGGTTCATGTTCTGACCGACGGCCGCATTCAGAAGACAGGCGGCAAGGAATTGGCGCTCGAACTCGAGAAGTCGGGTTACGCAGACTACACCGGCAAGGCAGCCTGATCGATGCAATTGGCAGATCAGGTATTGGACAAGGGTGACCGTGGCATGACCGTTCAGATGCTCACGACAAAAGCAGAGCAGGCGATCCTCAAATCGTTTGAGGATAACGCCACTGATTTGCCGGGCGGCACAGCCGTGGCGGAATTGCGTCGCGCCGCCATCGGCGCGTTTGCGTCGAAGGGCTTGCCAAGCCGGCGCGTCGAGGAGTTCAAATATACTGACCTCAAAGCGAACGTAAAAGAGGTGCTGCCGCTCGCGGTTGGGGACGCATCGGGTTCGACCGGCGACGGTGCCCTCGGTAAGCACTTCGCTGCACTGGCTGAAAACGCGGTGTCGTTTGTCGACGGACGCGGTGTTGCTGAGAAGAACGGCAATAAATTTTTGGCCGGGCTGCTGTCTAGCCCACCGACTTGGATCATGTCGGCGCTGGCGGATAAAGAATTGGCCGCGTCTGCCGATCTCCTACTGAACACGGCTCTTTTCACCGACGGCGCTGTCATCGACATCGCCGCTGGGGCGGAACCGACAGATCCGATCGTCATGGTCACGTCAACGCCGAACAATGCGCTGACGGCGCTTCGGCATGTCATTCGCGTCGGCAAGGGTGCCAAGGTGACGATCGTCGAGATCGAGCAGGCTCCGCGAACGGCCGGTGTTCGCCAATCGAGCGCACTGACGCAGATCGAGGTCGCGGACGGCGCTGAGGTTGCGCACATCAAGGTCGTGGAGGCTCGCAAGGGTTCGCTACACCTCAGCCACGGGCAGGTCTCTTTGGGCGCTAACGCAACGTATAGCCCCTTCCACATGACGGTCGGAGATGGCCTCGTCCGCAATTCGCTGAACGTCTTTTTTAACGGGCAGAACACCACGTTCGACTTCGCGGCCGCCTCGATCGTGCACGGCACGGGCCATGCGGACACGACGCTCGTGATCGATCATACGGTGCCACATTGCACGAGCCGCGAACTTTTCAAAACTGTGCTCGATGGTCAAGCGCGCGCCGTGTTCCAGGGCAAGGTCATCGTCCGGCCACAGGCCCAGAAGTCCGATGGCAAGCAAATGGCGCAAGCACTGATGTTATCGCCGGACACGGAATTTGATTCGAAGCCGGAACTCGAAATTTATGCTGACGATGTCGTCTGCGGCCACGGCTCGACGGCGGCCGAAATCGATTCCGATCTTATCTTTTATTGTACATCGCGGGGCATACCGGCCCCGGTGGCGCGCGCCATGCTGATCGAGAGCTTTATCGGCGAGGCGATCGCGAAGGTTGCGCACGACGGTTTGCGTGAAGCGCTGACGGTCTTCGCCCGCGAAAGTCTCACAGCAGTCTGATTATGACGCCCTCTCGGGCGAAAGGAGCAGTCGATGGCCAATGCAGTGCGCGAAGTAGAGCGCGAGACAGTAAGCCGACCGGCACCGGCACCGGCCGTGGACGTTGCCCGCCTGCGCGCGGATTTCCCGATCCTGTTTCGCGAGATCCACGGCAAACCGCTCGTTTATCTCGACAATGGCGCCAGCGCACAAAAGCCGGCCGCGGTCATTGATGCGATGGATCATGCCTACCGTTTCGAATATGCCAACGTGCATCGCGGCCTGCATTACTTGTCCAATACGGCCACCGCGCGCATGGAAGATGCCCGCGAGACCGTGCGTCGCTTTCTCAATGCCGGGACTGTCGAAGAGATTATCTTCACGCGCAATGCCACCGACGCGATCAATCTGGTGGCATCCTCGTTCGGCGGGATGGTGATCGGCGAGGGCGACGAAATCGTCCTGTCGATCATGGAGCATCATTCCAACATCGTACCCTGGCATTTCCACCGCGAGCGGCGCGGCGCAGTCCTGAAGTGGGCCCCGGTATCCGACACGGGCGAGTTCCTGCTGGAGGAATTCGATCGCCTTCTGACGCCCAAGACCAAGATGGTCGCCATCACGCATATGTCGAACGTCCTCGGCACGATTACGCCGATCAAGGAGATTGTCCGCCGCGCACATGCCAAGGGTATCCCGGTTCTTGTCGACGGCAGCCAGGCCGCCGTGCACCTCACCGTCGACGTTCAGGACCTTGACGCAGACTTCTACGTTGCAACAGGTCACAAGCTTTATGGTCCGTCTGGCATCGGCGTGCTGTACGCCAAGCGCCGCCACCTCGACGCCATGCCGCCCTACCAGGGTGGCGGCGAGATGATCGAGAAAGTAGCCGTCGATGTCGTGACCTACGCCCATGCGCCGCACAAATTCGAAGCCGGCACCCCCGCCATCGTCGAGACGGTCGGTCTTGGAGCCGCACTCAATTACATGATGCAGGTGGGCCGCGATGCGATTGCGGCGCACGAGCAGGACATCTCCGCATATGCGCACGCGCGCTTTGCCGAATTCCCGTGGCTCACCGTTTACGGCAAGGCTGCCGGCAAAGGAGCAATCCTCGCTTTCAATGTCGAGGGTCTGCATCCGCACGATGTTTCCACGATCGTGGATCGCTCGGGTGTCGCCATTCGCGCCGGCCACCACTGCGCGCAACCCCTGATGACCCGGCTTGGCGTTTCGGCCACCTGCCGCGCATCGTTCGCGATGTACAACACCAAGACCGAAGTTGATGCGCTGGTCGCGGCACTGCAAAAAGCACGCGACTTGTTTGCCTGATTGGAGCGCGACGGACCATGACGATGGATGATATTAAAATGGCACAGTCGGAAAGCGCCGCCGACACACCCGTCGGGGCCGGCGCGTTGCTGCCCGGTGCGCTGAGCGTCGCCGCTGGAGGAACACCGGTCGAAGGATCGACGCTGTCTCAGGAAGAGCTCGACGAATTGACGCCCGAAATCGTGAAAGCGTTGAAGACCGTCCATGACCCGGAGATACCGGCCGATATTTTCGAGCTGGGCCTGATCTACAACATCGATATCTCCGACGGCCGCGACGTGACGATCCTTATGACGTTGACCGCTCCGGGATGCCCGGTCGCCGGCGAGATGCCGATCTGGGTTGAGAACGCGGTCTCCGCTGTCCCCGGCGTCAGCGGTTGCAAGGCGACGATCACATTCAACCCACCCTGGGATCAGAGCCGCATGTCCGACGAAGCGCGCTTGGCGCTGAATATGTTCTAAGGCCTCGGTAGCCGGTGGGGTTGCAGAATGGCTACCCTTCGCCGGCCGTGGCGGACATGATAATATGCGCATCGCGTCAGGGGTTCGAATTTCACACTCCCTTGCCGGCGCAACTCGCTGTAAGGGAGCCAGCCGAATATGCCGAATAAGGCTGCCGGGCTCCTGACGCCTCGCTCTGGTCGATCCTCCGAGCCTAAGCGTGCGTACCTGACATGATCTGCACGTCAGAAGGGTCCAATGTCCGGCACAGCACCTGAAATGCCCTGCGAAGCAGCCAATTTGACCGTCTATTACGACGGCTCCTGCCCGCTTTGTCGCCTCGAAATCGGGCACTATCAAAAACAGCGCGGGTCTGACGTCATCGATTTCGTCGATGTTTCGGACGCAAACGTCGTCATTGCCTCCGACCTCGACCGGAAAGCGGCCATGGCCCGCTTTCATATTCGAGAAAGCGACGGACAACTGCTGTCGGGAGCGCAGGCCTTTGCCCGCATCTGGCAGCGGCTGCCATCGTGGCAATGGGCGGCGCGCATCGCAAAAGTGCCGGGCGTCACGCCGCTTCTGGAGCTTGCCTACCGTGGGTTTCTGCCGATCCGGCCGACCCTGTCGCGCACTGCCTGCCGTGTTCAGCGCTGGCGCGAGCGCCGCAACCAAGTCTGATTGATTGCCGCTCTCACGATGGCTTGTCATCCGTTTGCGCAATCCAGGTCAGCGGTTGAACACCCCAGCCGGGTCGATGCGCGTCACCTTGAAAATTGCCGAAATCGCCGCGAAGATGCACATTCCAACTGTCAAAAGAAACAGCGCAAGGGCGAGTTTCGGCGTCATCACGATGTTCAAAGTGGAATTTTTGGTTGCGTTGATGAGCAAGAGTATCAGCGTGAAGCCGATAATGTAGCCAATGACAGCCGACAGAATGGCTTGGATCAGGATCACGACGTGGATGTAACTCGCCGACGCGCCGAGAGCCCGCAGCGTCGCGAACTCGTTGAGATGATCCTTCGTGCTTGAATAGAGCGTCTGCGCCACAATCACCACGCCGACGATGACGCCAAGTGCGGCACCTGCGATCAGTGCAGCGCCGGCCGCGGTGTTGAACATCCAATAGTTGAGCGAACGGTCACGGAATTCGGTGTGGGTCAGGATCTCATTGTCGGGCATGCGCTTCGCCAGCGCCGCACGCACCTCTTCGATGTCCGCCCCCGGCGTTAACTTCACGAGCTGGTAGGTGGCCTGCTCCGGGGCCGCGCCAATGAGCTTGCGCGCATTGTCGATCGTCGTGAAACCGTATGGCAGCGTTGTAAACGAGCGAATGCCGCCCGTGAGCGCGGTGACCTGCACGCGCTGCTGATTAACCTCGGCATAAGACCCAATGCCGTCGATGCCCAGATCCTTCAGGTACGACTTGTCGACCGCCAGTGCGTTTGGCGAATGAAGTTCGGCCTCGCTGCCTTCGATGATGCTCCACGGCTGCACGCCACCCTTCTGCGTGTCGAGACCGACCAGAATGAAGGCCTTCTTGCCCCCGGCCGGCTTGCGCCAGCTGGCGAAGCTGACAACCATCTCCGCCACGCTCTGCACGCCCGGAGTTGAGAGCACGGTGTATTTTTCGCGGCCGGTGAGCAGCGACGGATCGTCGAATGATTTGGTCCCGAACGGCACCACCCACAAATCCGCTTGCGTTTTATCGATGACCGTTGCGATTTTCTGCTCTGATCCAAGATAGAGCCCGCACTGCACCGCAACGAGAATGAGCGAGAACACGATCCCGATCAGCGTGACGACAAGACTGAGCCGGTCGTGGAACAGGTTTCGGTAGGCAAGTTTCGGCGCCATCTTGATTGCTTTCGGCGTAATCTCGCCGACAGCTGGCCCTTTTAGGGTCGTGGAATTCGGTGGTGTGCCCGCGCCTGCCATGATCACGTGTCCGTTCCAAACGATGCGTCATTGGCACTATGCCGCGAGTCTAAGGCATTTGTTCAATTGCAGGAAACGGTCACCGTCGATCCGACCGCCGGGATGAACTTGCGGCACTTCTCAAGACCAGCATTGGCGATGACTTTTGCAGCCGGGGCGGCGTTGGGCGCTGCCGAGATTTTCATGGTGTCCGAAATGGTGACGTCGCGGACAACGACCGAATCGGTCGGCGGCAGGGTCCGCACAGTCTCGGCACGGGGCAGCTGATCGGACGCCAGTGTGCGGCCGAGCAGACCGGGCGCCGCAGTGTCCTCGGCCGTAATCGGAACCGTCTTTTTCCCAGCAGGCGCGGACTCATACCGGACCGGCGTCATGTACGAGGTGCTGTTTGTCTTGCCGTGGCGCGCTTCTTCGATGCGATGGCGCTTGGCGTCAAGAACCTTCAAAAGTGGCCTGTGCTGCGTTGCATAGCTGCCATATCCGGGCGTCGGAGTGGCGACGAATGTGCCAAGAGGTCCGCCAAAGTTGAGCCGCACTCCGTCGCCGGCATGAGCCGGGGTTCCAAGCGCAAAAGCGGCAGTTAACACGGCGGAAAGCGCGAACAGTGCAGGGTGGCGGGTCACGGCGGGCTCCAGTCTGAAAAGTGGTTACAGGTGTCAGAAGGGACAATGGACCGGATCCGCCTGTGTTTGCTGTTCCCGCCGGAACACCGCTCGGATTGTGGCCTTAAAAGCATTGTCGGCAAGGGTATGCCGGGCCTCGCATTCGCCCCGAACGTTGTTATATTAGGGTCCAGCACCCGAGGCCTTGAACCTGGATCTGCCCCCGATGAATGAACTTGCCCCTTCTCCAGCCCGCCGCCCTCGGCCTCAGGTCATGACCCTGACGCCAGCCGCTATTGATCGCCTGCGCAATTTGATGACGTCCAAAGGACCGGCAGTGGCCGGTTTGAAGATCGGGATCAAAAAGGGCGGTTGCGCGGGCATGGAATACACCATGACCTGGGCTACGGAGATCGGTCGCCTCGATGAAGTCATTGAGGCTGACGGCGCCCGCGTCATCGTCGACCCGGCCGCTATTCTATATCTGATCGGCACTGAAATGGATTTCCGGGCGGATAAGCTCGCCAGCCAGTTCGTGTTCAACAATCCCAACCAAAAGAGTGCCTGCGGGTGCGGTGAAAGCGTTCAGCTTGAGCCGGCATCCGCCCGCGACGCTGCCCAAAGCTAGGCGTCGTTGGCGACAGATCCGGGTGTCGGGGCCGCAAGATAGGCAATGGCGCCATCCCAGAATGCCGCTTCGGCTCGTGCGCGTGCCTGTTGCGCGCGGAAGGCTTCGACCCAAGTCGTGGGCATGGCGGGTTGAGCTTCTGCGATTGCGGCCAGATCGTCAGGAGATTTACTCAGTACAGCACGAGCCAGATGAACAAGCTCGGCATAATCCGACGCAACCGCCGAGCCGTGTGCGGGCTCGGACTTGGCAATGACCGAGGTTCCCGAGTCGACGCCGGACGTCTTTGGGTACTTTGCCAGCATGGCGGTGCACCGAATACAAATCGGAAGGTTCGTGGCCCATCGCCACCTGAAAAACCGATCCGATCACGACAGATTATCGAAATCTGAGGACAACCGCTGTAGCGCGTTCGACTTCTCCACAGCTCCTTCAACATCTATCGCAAATAGGTGTTGTCCTGAATTCAGCGACTGCCTCTGAGCACCCAAGAATCTGTCGCCAAAAACAGCTATGCCCCGGAGCGGCAAAGAAAAACCGCGCGGCTCTCGCATCGAGCCGCGCGGCCAATTGTCCACCAGCAGCGTTGCCTTATTCGCTGCCGATCTTGGCCGGACGGGCCGGCTTCCTGAGAAACGCCGGTATGTTTTCCGCAAACCCGCCGGCTGGAGCCCCGGCTTGACGCGGAGCAGGACGCGGCTCGGCCTGAGCCGTACGAACAGCCTGAGCCGGACGTGCGGCCTGTGCCGGGCGTGCGGCCTGAGCCGGACGGTCTATAGGCTGCGCCCGTGCATCCTGGCGCGGTTGCTGGTCCCCGTTCTGACGGGGCCGATCTTCGCGTGGTCGATCGGTGCGTGGTCGTGCTTCACGCGGCCGATCTTCCCGTGGCCGATCGTTCCGCGGTCGGTCTTCTCGCGTCCGTTCTGGGCGGGGCTTCTCATCGCGCCTCGATTGAGGTGCCGCGTCGATCCTGGGTTGCTCACCATTGTCACGGGCGACCCGTTGCGGGCGATCCGGCCGCTCAGGCTGGGCCGGGCGTACAGGCTGATCGCGCCGTTCGATAGGCTCAGGCCGTTCGCTTTGCTCTGGACGTTCCGTGCGCGGTCCACGACGGCGGCGTCCGCTCTCCGTTCCCTCGCGAGGCCGGCCATCGCCGCGTGCTTCCGGTCGACGTTCACCACTCCGCGCCGGTGGCTTGGCGCCGCGGCCCCGGCGGCGTTTGCCGCCATCCTCGATATCCGCCGCCGTTGGTTCGTCGCCGACCCAAACCGGCGTGTCACCCGTGATCTTCTCAATGTCCTTCAGGAGCTTCAGATCTTCGATGGTAACGATCGAGAACGCCGCCCCTTCCCGCCCGGCGCGGCCGGTGCGGCCGATGCGGTGGACGTAGTCCTCCGAGTGCCACGGCAAGTCGAAGTTGAACACGTGGCTGACCTCGGGAATGTCGAGGCCACGCGCCGCAACGTCGCTCGCCGCCAGGAGCGTGATCTTGCCGGCGCGGAAGGCGTCCAGCGTTTCCGTGCGGCTCTTCTGATCCATATCCCCGTGCAGCGCGCCGGCATTGAAGCCATGCTTGACGAGCGACTTGTGCAGCACCGCTACGTCGCGCTTCCGGTTGCAGAAGATGATGCCGTTCTGAATCGTCTCGGCGCGGATCAGGTTGCGCAGCAGATCGCGCTTGGCCCAATCCTCGCTTGATGCGCAAAAGCAGTAGCGCTGCGTGATCGTCTTGGCGGTCGTGGCCTGCTTTGCGACCTCGATCCGCACCGGGTCTTTGAGGAACGTCTGCACGAGGCGCGTGATTTCGGGCGGCATCGTTGCGGAGAAAAACAGCGTCTGCCGGCGCGGCGGCAGCAGCTTGCAGATCTTCTCGATGTCGGGAATGAAGCCCATGTCGAGCATCCGATCTGCCTCGTCGATGACGAGGATTTCAACACCCATCAGCATGATGCGGCCACGCCCGAAATGGTCCAGCAGACGGCCGGGTGTGGCGATCAAAACGTCGACGCCGCGGTCGAGCTTCTTGACCTGGTCGTCCATCGAAACGCCGCCGATCAGGAGGGCGACATCGAGCTTGTGATGCACGCCGTACTTCTCGAACGCCTGCGCCACCTGGGCGGCAAGCTCGCGCGTCGGCGCCAGAATGAGCGAGCGTGGCATGCGCGCCCGGGCGCGACCATTCTCAAGTCGGGTGATCATCGGCAGCGTGAAGGCCGCCGTTTTCCCCGTACCCGTCTGGGCGATGCCGAGAACGTCTCGGCCCGTCAGCGCGACGGGGATAGCCTGCGATTGGATGGGCGTGGCGGTCGTGTAGCCGGCAGCCTCGACGGCGGCCAGAACCTTTGGGCTGAGACCGAGCTCAGCGAAGGGTAGCGTTTCCAAAAAAATGTCACTCCGGATGCGTCATTGATCCACGCGTGCGTTACCTCGCTCAGCATTACGCTGAACGAGTGCTTGCGGTCGAACGAAGCGCAGGGGGAAATGGGGTGCCGGTAATCAGGCTAAAAGCCGCCGAAAGCTCGAAAATGGATCAATGAATCGATCCCCTGCGCCCGAGCGTGATGCTTGCTGACACAAGCCAGGGCGGAAAGCAAGGACATCGGCCGACGAACCCGGTGTCGCATGGTCGCGAAGGGCCTTTGAGTGGCGCAAACGCAGTGCCGTGGTTAAGGGACCCTTGCGACAGCAATTAAATATCCAGATCCTTGGCGAAGGCGGCGCGGTCTTGGATAAAGCGGAAGCGGGCTTCGGGCTTGGAGCCCATCAGCGCGCTGACCGTATCGCCGAGCGTCGCCTTGTCGCTTTCGGTCACCTCGACCTTGAGCATTAGTCGCTTGCGCGGGTCCATCGTGGTCGACTTCAGATCTTTGAAGTCCATCTCGCCCAGACCCTTGAAGCGTGTCACTTCCGGTTTGCGACCCTTGAATACGGTCGCGATGATCTGGTCGCGCTCCGCTTCCGTCCGCGCGTAGGCGACATCGGCCTTGTGCGCGATCTTGTACAAAGGCGGCACAGCAAGGTAGAGGTGCCCGTTCTCGATCAGCTCCGGCATCTCCTGATAGAAAAATGTGATCAGCAGCGACGCGATGTGCGCGCCGTCGACGTCGGCATCGGTCATCACGATTACGCGCTGGTAGCGCAGATCTTCATCGCGATATTTCGATCCCGTGCCGACGCCGAGCGCCTGGATGAGATCGGAGAGCAGCTGGTTCGCCGACATCTTGGCCGACGAGGCGTTGGCGACATTCAGGATCTTGCCACGCAGCGGCAGGATGGCCTGCGTTTCGCGATCGCGCGCGCTCTTGGCCGAGCCGCCGGCGCTGTCGCCCTCGACGATAAAAATCTCCGTGCCGGCCGCCTGCTGGATCGAGCAGTCGGCAAGCTTGCCGGGAAGCCGCAGCTTGCGCGTCGCGGACTGGCGCGAGACTTCCTTTTCGCGGCGGCGCTTCAGGCGGTCATCCGCCTGCTCGATGGTCCATTCGAGCAACTTCGTCGCCGACATCGGACTATCGGCAAGCCAGTGATCGAACGCATCCTTGACGGCGTTTTCGACGATGCGCTGCGCTTCGACGGTGGCCAGCTTGTCCTTCGTCTGACCCTGAAACTCAGGTTCGCGAATGAACACCGACAGCATCGCCGCCGCCGTGCCCATCACGTCCTCGGCCGTGATCTGCTGCGCCTTCTTGTTGCCAACCCGCTCACCGAATTCACGCAGCGACTTCGACAGCGCCGCGCGGAACCCGTTTTCGTGCGTGCCGCCTTCGCCGGTTGGAATGGTGTTGCAGTACGACCGGCAGAACCCGTCCTCGTCCGAGATCCAGGCGACCGCCCACTCGACGGAACCGTGCTTGCCTTCTTTTTCAATGTTGCCGGCGAAAATGTCCTTGCTGACGAGCGTGCGTCCGGCGATCTCGGAGGCCAGATAATCCTTGAGGCCGCCGGGAAAGTGAAACACGGCTTCTGCCGGCGTATCGTCCTTGATCAGCGCGGGATCGCAACTCCAGCGGATCTCGACGCCGCCGAAAAGATACGCCTTCGAGCGGGCCATCTTTAAAAGACGCGCCGGCTTGAACTGAGCGCTCTTCCCGAAGATCATCTCATCGGGACGAAAGCGCACTTTCGTGCCACGTCGGTTATGAATGGAGCCCAGCTTTTCGAGCTTCGTGATCGGCAGGCCGCGCGAGAACACCATCCGGTAGAGCTGCTGGCCGCGCGCGACTTCTACTTCGCACGTTTCCGACAGCGCGTTCACCACCGACACGCCGACGCCGTGCAATCCGCCAGAGGTCTGATAGGCCTTGCCATCGAATTTGCCGCCCGCATGTAGCGTGCACATGATGACTTCGAGCGCGCTTTTCTTGGGATATTTCGGGTGCGGATCGACGGGGATGCCGCGCCCGTTGTCGGCGACCGACAGGAACCCGTCGGCATCGAGCCGTACTTCGATGAACGTCGCGTGGCCGGCGACGGCCTCGTCCATGGAATTGTCGATCACTTCCGCGAACAGGTGGTGCAGCGCCTTCTCGTCCGTGCCGCCGACGTACATGCCGGGCCGGCGGCGCACGGGTTCAAGGCCTTCCAGCACCTCGATATCGGCGGCCGTATAGTTGTCGGAGGCATCCCCCGATTTGCGGCGGGTAGCTTTATCGGTCATGTCGGCTTCCGGTTGTGCCGTGTCCAGTGCGGCGAAGAGGTCGCGTTGCGATTGGACCATGCGCGCTTCCTTCTTCTCTGACGAAGAGTTCCGGCCCGGCAGCGGACAGGTACAAGGGCGCGCGAGCCCGAATCTGATGGTGAAGATCGCAACTCAGTTCGCACGGATCAACCCAGCAATCAAGCAGCGCTCCGGCAACACCTGACCCGCGAGAGTGAGATCGAACAAAGCAATTTCAAGGACTTGCGAGTAACCATTGATTGCAACCCAAGAGCAGCAAAATAAGCAACGCAAGCCGGTAGAGGCGACGATGGAAGCCGCGTTGGCCGAGATAATCGCCGGCGGCGTAGCCGGCGGCGATGACGCCAGCGAACAAAAGTTCGCCGGCTTGCTGGCTGCCGCCTACGAAGAGCGGATTGTCAGTCGGGCTCTGGTCGTGTCCCAGTAGAAAGACGACGATCAATGCGCCCATGATCAAAAGGCTCGGAGCGGTCATGCCTTCGAATAAGCCCCACTGGCGATCCAGCGGCGTGCCGGTCAGTCGGGCCGCCACCCGCGCGCCCAGTCCGATCATCGCCAGAAACACCGCCAATGCCACCGCCGCCTGCACATGCGCATGGGGATAGAACCCAAGCCGGTCATAGAGCGACAACCAGAAGTCGGAATTCCACGTCATCCATCGACCTAGGAGATCGATAAACGGCCGCGACATGGGAATATGCCAGGCAAGTTGCGACAGTACGGTCAAGGCCGCACCGAACATGCCCAACAGCGCAATCGCTTCCCGGCCGATCCACGACATCAGCGAACGGTGGCCGCGTTTTGATTTTCCGTCGGGCTCTACCGGAGCCTGCGGTTCGCGCGGCAGGTCGGGCTTCAATGTCGAGCGAGGCGCCGGGCGCCGCGCCAGCACCACAACCCGCTGCTGCCGGAACGGCCACCACGTCGCCTGATAACGCTGAACAGTCGGCGGGCGGCTGCCCACGTCGATTTTGGTCATGAATGATGCATCATGTCCGCTGCCGCAGTGCAAACGCGAGAATGCCGGCCACCGCGCCGATGCAGCCCGATGCCAGCACTTCGTAAAGCACGACATCATCGAGCGTCGCGTCGCCCCATGTGCTTCGGCTAACGGTATAAACGACGCCGATGACCGCGCCCAGCGTGCCCGCGAAGGCAGCTTCTCGTGGGGGGAGGTTCATGGAACGAACAGGCCCATTGGCCGCTCACTGCGCCGCTGGGGCGCTATCGAGTGTCTGTTGCTCTGCAATTGGCGCTTCTGCAAAAACAAACAAATACGCCAGCATGGAAAAGACGCAGATCGCCGCTGCAAACATCATCATGCGCTTCGTATGCATTGGACAATCTTTCGCTATTTGAGAGGAAGGGTATGGGCCTTGTCCGTTAGGCGCAAGGCCCAAGGAAGATGTCGCCGTCTATTCCGGCAAAGGAATGAACTCAGACGCGTCACCGGGGACGCTATCGAAGCGGCCTTGCCGCCAATCGGCCTTGGCTTGATCGATCCGCTCCTTGGACGAGGAGACGAAATTCCACCAGATGTGCCGCGGTCCGTCCATGGGTTCACCGCCGACGATCATCAGGCGCGATTGTGCGGTTGCCAGGATCGAAATTCGGTCGCCCGGCCGGAAGACGAGCAACCGTCCGGATCCGAACGTTTGACCGGCGATGTCGATTTCGCCGGAAACGATAAAGACGCCGCGCTCCTCATAGTCGGGATCAAGTGGCAGCACCGCTCCGGGCGCGAGGACCGCTTCGGCATAGACGCTGGCATGAGGAAATTGCGCCGGCGACGCCTCCCCGTACATCGAACCCATGATCAGCCGCACGCGCTTTCCTTCCCCGACGATGCGCGGAAGGTCTGCCTCGGAGTGGTGAACGAAGGCCGGCGCGCTCTCTTCGTGCGATTTTGGCAAGGCCGCCCAAGCCTGGATGCCAAACAAGCGCGGGCCTTTGGCTTTCAACTCAGGCGCGGTTCGTTCCGAATGCACGATGCCGCGTCCAGCAGTCATCAAGTTGAGCGCTCCCGGTCGAATGGAGAGTTCGGTGCCCAGACTGTCACGATGCATGATCTCGCCGTCAAAAAGATAGGTGACGGTGGAAAGCCCGATGTGGGGATGCGGGCGCACATCGACGCCCTGGCCGATCAGAAATTCGGCGGGCCCCATCTGATCGAAAAAAATAAATGGTCCGATCATTCGCTTGCCCGCCGCCGGCAACGCTCGGCGAACTTCAAAACCGCCAAGATCACGGGCGCGCGGAACAATGACCTGCTCGATGACATCGCAGGTCGTCGCGTCACCGGGTTTTGGATCGCGACAGGGTTGCCAGCTCATGACCTCACTCCTAGTGCGCATGTGCGGGATAAAGTTGCGTTACGAGCGGATCGTTACAGCACGAGGGCGCTGGCTCCCAGGATCGCGGCGATGGCAACAAACACCCACACCACGATGACGGCTTCAGCTACGCCCATGTAGGCGAGCACACCGACAAGGAAGATGGCGACAGCCGAACCCCAGAAAGTCGGGTTGTGATGCTTCGGCCAGACGTTATGAACCATCTTACCCGCAATGATGGCGCCCACGGCGATCAGAACCATCAATCCAACGCTCCGAGGATCTTGAAATTTCTCAAGCCAGCCCATGCGTCCCCCATATTTCGTGCGCGATGGTAAACTGCCACGAAGGCGCTGTGTCCTCCACCCCCACAGTGAAGCTGCGGATTGCTTTTCGCCAATCTCCGGCCTGTTATGCTCTAGCGGGGCTGTCAGGCAGCCCATCCCGCGGGGAGGAGTAACGAGATGTTCGATCTCCTGTTGCGAGTTGCCGGCAGTATTGCAATCGGATGGATGCTCGGCGCGGCCGCTGGGCTATCGATTTCGCGCATCGCCTACAACGGGACGGCTGGGCAGCTCCCGATCATCCTGATCCCGATCACGATTTTCGTTGTGTTTCTGGCGTCTTACTCACTGGTCCCGAAACGCCCGTAGCATTTATGCCCGTGCGAGACGCTCCTGATGCGCCTTGACTAATTTGTCGCAGAGCTGGGTCTAAAGCTTCCTAAGCGCGTATACTAGTTGTGGAAAACGGCGCTTCGACATCCGCGGTGCGGCTCGATGCGGCGCCGAAAACACCGGAGACATCACATTGACGGCACATTTTCCTTCGGCGCCACGAGAAGTGCCAGCGGCAGGGCGAGATCGCGCGGGGCGGGTGACCCCGGGTGAAATGGAAGCCTTCAAGGCGCGCGATAACTGGACCAACTGGCGCTACCTGGCCTTGAACTGGTTTGTAATCGCCGGCACGGCGTTCCTCGCCATCTGGGGCGAAAGTCAGCTGCGCGCCATGGGCTACGGCTGGGAGGCGATCCTGCCGCTGGCCATCGTCGCCATCATCATCATGGGCGCCTCGCAGCACCAGCTTGGCGGTGCCATTCACGAAGGCACGCACTATCAGCTGTTCGCCAATCGCACGCTGAACGAGACGGCATCGGACTGGATGGCAGGCTTCCCGATCTACACCTCGACGCATCACTACCGTCTGCACCACATGGCGCATCATCAGTTTGTCAATGATCCCGAGCGCGATCCCATCTTCGGGCAAGCCGACGAGAGCGGCCACTGGCTGGATTTTCCGCTGACGCACGTGGAGCTGGTTAAGGGCCTCGCCCGGCTTTTATGGATCCCGAACCTCGTTAAATACACCATTGCTCGCGCCCGCTACAGCGCGCTGGGCCTTGGTAAAAACCCGTATGGCGACCCAAATCGTCCCGGTCATCAGGCGGCCCAATCGGTAGGCATTTTGTTTGCAGCCGTCGTACCGGCCGTCCTGATCGGTATGATGCTGGCCGGCTTCGGTGCCATCGCCGTGATGGGCACGTTCTTCGCCATCTGGGCGGCCACCGTGCTGTTCTATGCCGTGATCCCTGAAGATTGGTTCGCCTCAGGCCGCGTCGAGCCGGTCATATCGCACCGGGCCGGTTCGATTGCCCGGATCTCGTTTATGGCCATCGTCTACGGCACGCTGACGGCCATCGACCTGACAGGCTATGAACAGGCGTGGATGTACTATGGCCTGTATTGGATCGTGCCGCTGTTCACGACATTTCCGGTGTTCATGATCTTCCGCGAGTGGATTCAGCACGGCAATGCCGATCGCGGGCGATATACGAACTCTCGCGTGATCCTCACCGGACCGCTGTTCCGCTACGCGGTCCTGCCCTGGGGGATGGAGTACCATCAGCCCCACCACCTCATGGCCACGGTGCCGCACTACAAGCTGCGCCGCTTCCACGAGCGGCTCTTGCAAGACAGTGAGTACGCAGAAAAGGCGCAAATTGTAGAAGGTCTCTACGGGCCCGAGGCCGACGGCAAGCCGACGGCGTTCGGCGTTCTGTTGAAGGAGCACGCGCCAAAATCGCGCGCGGCGGTTCACGTCGATGAAACGGTCCTTGAGCGCGCTGATTTGAGCGACCGCGCGGCTTTGGAGCGTGAGAAGCAGGCTTCGCTAAAGGGCGAACCAAGCAATGCGAGCCGCGATGCAGGGCGCGACGCGGCGGAGTAGTAGCTATCCGGTCGTGCTTGCGCTGGGGAATTTTCGCCCTGGGGCAATGTCGTGCAAAGGTGATGAATGATGAGGGCCTTGGCCGCTGTGCGGATCGGCTGCGTGGCAGCACTCACCATCACGTTGGTGCTGCCCGCATCTGCGAAAATCTCCTCCATGAGCGGCGCCTACGATGGCCGCGGCAAACCTCCGGAGACGGTCACCAGCCCGCCGAAAAAGCCAAAGAAGACCCCACGCACCGACACGACCCCGCAGGGCGGCAATTGATCGCGAGCTGCGGTAGAACCAACCCGCGCGGTGCCATCCTCGGCTTTCGGCCGAGGATCCATCGTTCAGCAAGGATGCCGGGTGTTGGCGGTTCGACATCGCGCGGCCGTCACCGTCTATGCGGCACGCTCGATTCTCGGGACAAGCCCGATGATGACAGCGGGGGGCCTTACTCCGCTGCGAGTTTCGCATACCCCAGCTGCTCGTTCAGCTTGATGATGAGGTCGGCGGCCGCGATGGGGATGTTGGTGCCCGGACCGAACACGGCCTTGGCACCCGCATTGAACAGCGCATCGTAGTCGCCGGGCGGGATCACGCCACCGACGACGATCATGATATCCTCGCGGCCTTCCGTGGCCAGCGCTTCGCGCAATTCCGGCACCAGCGTCAGGTGCCCGGCGGCCAGCGATGACACCCCGACGACATGCACGTCATTCTCAACCGCTTGCCGCGCGGCTTCCGTGGCGGTCGCGAATAGCGGTCCGATGTCGACGTCGAAGCCGAGATCGGCGAACGCCGTGGCGATGACTTTCTGGCCGCGGTCGTGCCCATCCTGGCCGAGCTTGGCAATGAGGATGCGCGGACGGCGGCCGTCGTGCGTTCCAAATTCCTCGACGAGCTTTTGCGCCTTCACCACATCGCTGTTCATGGCTGCCTCCGAACGGTAGACGCCCGAAATCGCGCGGATTTCGGCGCGGTGGCGCGTGAAGACTTTCTCCATCGCTTCCGACATTTCGCCGACGGTGGCCTTCGCCCGCGCCGCCTTCACGCACAGGTCGAGGAGGTTGGCGTGTCCCTTGGCGCCTTCCGTCAAGGCGCTGAGCGCCGCTTGCGTCTCCGCCTCATTGCGCTCCGCCCTGAGCCGCTTCAACTTGGCGATCTGCGCCTCGCGCACCGCCACGTTGTCGACCTTGAGCAGGTTGATCTTGGCGTCCCCATCGATGCGGAATTTGTTGACGCCGGTGATGGTTTGTTTGCCGGTATCGATGCGCGCCTGCGTGCGGGCGGCGGCTTCCTCGATGCGCATTTTCGGAATACCGGCATCAATGGCTTTCGCCATGCCGCCAAGTTCCTCGACCTCCGCAATGTGTTCCATCGCTTTCTGCGCCAGTTCGTAGGTCAGCCGTTCGACGTAGTGGCTGCCGCCCCACGGATCGATCACGCGCGTGGTGCCACTCTCCTGCTGCAGGAGAAGCTGCGTGTTGCGCGCGATGCGGGCCGAAAAGTCGGTCGGCAGCGCGATCGCCTCGTCGAGCCCGTTGGTGTGCAGTGATTGCGTATGCCCCTGCGTGGCGGCCATAGCTTCGAGACACGTGCGCGTCACGTTGTTGAACACGTCCTGCGCGGTCAGCGACCATCCGGACGTTTGCGAATGCGTGCGCAGCGACAGCGACCGAACGTCCTTCGGATTGAACTCTTCCTTGATCATTTTCGCCCAAAGCAGACGCGCCGCGCGCATCTTGGCGATCTCCATGAAGAAATTTGTGCCAATGGCCCAGAAGAAGGACAGGCGCGGCGCGAACGCATCGATGCCAAGACCGCTGGCAACGCCGGCGCGGACATACTCAACGCCATCGGCGAGTGTGTAGGCCAATTCGAGATCGGCGGTCGCACCGGCTTCCTGCATGTGATAGCCGGAAATCGAGATCGAGTTGAATTTCGGCATCGTCTGGGACGTATAGGTGAAAATATCCGACACGATCCGCATCGAAGGCAGCGGCGGATAGATGTAGGTATTGCGCACCATGAATTCTTTCAGAATATCGTTCTGAATGGTGCCTGCCAGTTTGTCCGGCGCAACGCCTTGTTCCTCGCCCGCGATAATGTACAGCGCCAGGATCGGCAGAACCGCGCCGTTCATGGTCATCGAAACGGTCATCTGCTCAAGCGGGATACTGTCGAACAGCGTGCGCATGTCGTAGATGGAATCGATCGCCACGCCAGCCATGCCGACGTCGCCTTTGACGCGCGGATGATCGCTGTCGTAGCCCCGATGGGTCGCCAGATCGAACGCAATGGAAAGACCCTTCTGCCCGGCCGCGATGTTGCGGCGATAGAAGGCGTTGGATTCCTCGGCCGTCGAAAAACCGGCGTATTGCCGGACCGTCCACGGCTGCGTGACATACATGGTCGGATAAGGTCCGCGAACGAACGGCGCAATGCCGGGCCAGGTGCCGAGAAAATCGAGCCCGGCCGTATCGGCGCCCGTGTACACCGCCTTGACCGGGATGCCCTCAGGTGTTGCCCAGGTCTCGCCATCCACGGTCGGCGTGGTGGCACCCACGGACGGCGTGCCGAGGTCGATGCAGGTGAAATCGGGAATCCGGGTCATGTTGATCTCTGGCAGAGGCTCTTGTCGTGACCCCTGGTAGCATACAAGCAAAACGAAGCGCGATGCGGCGAACATCGCCGTAAGACGCCATCAGGAGATTATACGAAGATGTCGGTGGTAGCCAAACGATTGAAGCAAATCAATATGCTAGCGTTGTGGGTTGTCATTCCTCAACTGGCGGTGTCGGCCGCCCTGCCGGCTACGGCCGCGCCCGCTGAGAGCACGCCCCCGCTGGCGGTCGCCTCGCCGGAGCCGGTGCTCAAACTAGAGGCTCCGGCCGGGCATTGCGCTTACGATGCGGCCGAAGCGGGCAAGCCGGAGTGGATAACGGGCTTCGAACCCGGTCTAAAAGCCGGCACCGAACTCGTAGTGCTCTATGTGCCTTGCGTGGCTCTGCAGGCGGTCCGATCGGGAACAGCGGAGTGGCTGCCCGAGTGGGTCGCAATCGAAAAGAATACGGTCACCTACCCAAGTGATGATGAACGAAGCCTCGGCTCGCATGGCGCGGTCAAGAGACTGTGCGAGGACGCTCAATCGTCAAGTCGGGGCCATCCGCGCCATATGGGTGAGGACTTCGCCACGCTCGTGCAGAAAGCTGGCGAGAAATTGAGTCCCAACACTCCGGTTGTGTTCCTGGGTGTCATCGGCGAGGACGAGCACGCTTGCTACCTCTCTGCCGTGCGTGTCGTCACTTCGCCCTCCGGCAAACCACTGAAGTTTCTCATCGTCACAGCCTTTATGCAGGCCGGTGACCGGTGGGTCACGCAGTCGTTCCGCCGCGAACTACGGTCGACTGGGGACGGTGCCGAAGCCGTTCTGACTTCGGCCAAGAAGGAATCCAAATCTTTTTCCGACAAGAACCGTTGATCTTAGAGCAGGTGCGTTCCGGCGTAAATTTCGCTGAGATCCAGCGATGCTTCGATCGACGTGAGTGTGATGGAACCCGACGATGCCTTTTCGTCGGGCTCACTCGACCACCCGCCCGCAGGCAGCTTGCGATAAATTTCGACAGCCACACGTTCGCTGTCGACGATCATGATCTCGGCAAGCGAGGGGATCGTGGCGCAGGCGCGGATGCTTTCCCACGTCTCGCGCACATTGCTCGGTGACAGCACTTCGATGATCAGAACGGGGTCTGGAAACACTTTGCCCGGCGGCGTAGTTTGGCACGTCACTGAAAGGTCGGGCGCGCGAACGTTGTCGTTGGCGTGAATGCGTGGAACGATCGGCGCCTCCGTTCCAACGCGGCACGCGCGCTTTGTGGCACGCAGGTGTGCGCCGATTAGATAAGCTAGATTGGCCTGAATCACGGAATGCGTGCCGCTTGCCGGCGACATGGCACGAACTTCCCCGTTGACGAGTTCCAATTTGCCCACGAGTCCGCCGCCGTCCCAGTCGAGGAACTCAGCCACACTCATGATAGGAGGCAAATTTGGGGCGGTGGTCGTCAAGCCAATGTCTCCTGCAATCCCTTCAATACGGCCACCGCATCTTGCCCCGTGAACAGGAATTGGTCCACCCCCGCGGCCCTGAGAGCGTCTTCGCGTTCCCCGGACCGGCCAGCCATCAGCACATATTTGGCGCCCGCTGCCTTGAGGGCGCGCGCCGTGCCTTCCGCGTGCAGGGTGTTGAGTACGTCGGATGAGCAAATGCAGGCCGCTTTAAGGCCTGAGTCCCGGAATGCCGCGGCGGCTGCTTCCGCGTCCGGGTAGCCGTCGCTCATGGCCGCGGCGATGCCACCGGCAGCTAGGTAATTCTTGATCCACGTCGAGCGCACGTTGTGCTCGACGACAGCGCCAATGCTCGCCAGGAAAACCGCATACGGTTGACCGGTCTTGACGGCATGCGCATCGGCCGCGTCGCGCAGCGTCTCGAACGGCTCCGCCAGCCGCGCCATCCGCAGCGGCGTGACGCTGATAGCGGCTTTGACAGGTTGGTTTTCCAGTTGCGGCCACGGCTCGACCGATACCCCATCATCGCCAAGCAGAGGGAAGGCCGACACCGCTGTCAGTTCGGCACGGCCGGTGGCGATTGCCTTGCCCTTTGCCTCGGCGCTCTTGGCAATTTCCTCTTGGACAAACCCTGATTGTAGGGCCGCCGCCATGCCACCTTGCTTCTCGATCTCCTGGAAGAGGCTCCATGCCGTTTTCGCCAGATCGTCGGTGAGTTTTTCGACGTACCAGGAGCCGCCGGCCGGATCGATGACGCGGCCAAGATTGCTCTCTTCCTGGCAGACAATCTGGATGTTGCGCGCGACGCGGCGGGCGAAGGCGTCGGTCTTGCCGAGCGGGAATGTGAAAGGCAGCACGATGATGCTGTCGGCGCCGCCGAGTGCGCCACCGGCACAGGCAACGGCAGTGCGGATGATATTGGTCCACGGATCTCGCTTGGCGAGCATTCGCCACGACGTGACAGCCTGAACCTTCACGCTCGTTGCGGCATCACCCGCACCCGATGCTTCCGCGATGCGCCAGAGGAGTCGGCGCAGGGCGCGCAGCTTGGCGATGGCGAGAAACTGATCCGCATCGACTGCGAGGGTGGCCGCAATTTTTGCCAGTGCGTCGCCCGGCGCAATGCCGGCTTTGTCCGCCGTCCGCAAGTAGGCGACGAAAGTCGAAAGAATGACCGCCAATTCCTGCGCTTCCGTCGCGCCTGCGCAATGATAGCAGTGCCCGTCGGCGGTCAGCGCACTAACCCCCGGCATGCTGCCCGTCCTTTTGATCAGCGCGGCGGCATCGGCGAGCGCTTCGTCCAGCGGCGTCGAGAGCTTTCCGAAGACGGCAAGCGTGCCGAGAGGATCGAAACCGAATCCGCCGCGGCGTTTGCCGTCCGGCACTGCCATTGCGTCCCAGACGGCGATCAGAGCTTGCGCGGCCTCCGGCGTTTTCTCATGGGCGATAAGTGTGACCGGACAAATATCAAGAAGCACGCCGTTGAAGGCCGTCTTCAAAGCGTGGGTCGTGATCGGCAGACCGTTGCCGCCGCCGACCGTGATCGCAATCGACGTCACGCCGCCGTTTAAATCGTCCAGAATCGCGGCATTCACGGCTGTCGCGTCCGTGCCGGAATGGTACTGACGGATATCCCAGCCCAGACCCTGGGGTGTCGCATGCGTCCCCCGCGTCAGGGGCGCAACGCCGGGGACGGTCGCATCGGAGAATGGCAACGCGTCGGCCGGTGTATAGATCGGCTCGATGCGCAATCCATCTGCCGTCCTCGACACCATCTTCTTTTCGAAATCGGCGCCTTTGATTGCCTTGTTGACCAGCGCAAGCCACGCTTCGCGCGAGGCGGCTGGAAAGCCGGTAGCAAGCGCCACCACTGTCTCGTCGCTGGAAGGGGAAGTGGTCATTGGCTGAGGTCCACGGTTGGTCCGGCGCCCCGCAGGGCTGGCACGTCGAGTTAGCAGTCTAATTGTGCTGCATCGTATTAGCGCAACCCGCAGGCGCCGCATTCAAAAAACGGTCACACAAACCCGGCTTGAAGCCGCAGCCACGTGGCGCACGACGTCTGATCCCGTCAATAACAGTTTCACCGAAATGAGCGTCAAGTAAGCCATGCAACCAAGGTTTGCAAAGGTCGGGTCGGCATGCCAAGAGGGTCACTGCTGCGTCCTGGCGAGTCGGGCGGCGGGCGGTCTTTGAAATGCGGAGCGGCGATCCCATGAGTGAACAGGTTTTGCAGGACGGCAAGATCTTCGTCGGCAAGAGCGTCAAACCGGAATACCTGGACTTGAAGCTGGCCAACCGCCACGGCCTCATCACCGGCGCGACCGGTACCGGCAAGACGGTGACGCTGCAGGTTTTGGCGGAAGGGTTCTCGGCCGCCGGCGTGCCGGTGTTTGCAGCCGACATAAAAGGCGATCTGTCAGGTATCGCGGCTGTCGGCGAGGCGAAGGATTTTCTCGTCAAGCGAGCGAGCGAAGTCGGCCTGGGTGATGCATACAAGAACCGCGCGTCTCCAACGATTTTCTGGGATGTGTTCGGGGAACAAGGCCATCCCATCCGCGCCACGGTGCAGGACATGGGTCCGCTGCTGCTGTCGCGCCTTCTCGAACTCAATGAAGTCCAGGAAGGCGTCCTCAATATTGCTTTCCGCGTCGCCGCCGACGAAAAAATGCCGCTGCTCGATCTGAAAGATTTGCGCAGCCTTATGAACAATATCGCCGAACGCTCCAAGGAGATCGGCGCCAAGTACGGCAACGTCGCCACGACTTCGATCGGGTCGATCCAGCGCCGCTTCCTGGTTCTGGAAGAGCAGGGCGCCAGCCAGTTCTTCGGCGAGCCGGCCCTCGACATTATGGACTTCATCCGCCTCGCCCCAGATGGCCGCGGCGTCATCTCAATTCTGACCGCCGACAAGCTGATGGAAAAGCCGCGCCTTTACGCGACGTTCCTGCTCTGGATGCTGTCGAAACTCTGGATGACCTTGCCGGAAGTCGGCGATCAGCCCAAGCCCAAGCTTGTCTTCTTTTTCGACGAAGCGCATCTGCTGTTTAACGAGGCGCCCAAGGCGCTGCTTGAGCGCATCGAGCAGGTCGCCCGCCTCATCCGATCGAAGGGCGTGGGCGTTTATTTCATCACGCAGAATCCGATGGACGTGCCCAATTCGGTCTCGGCCCAGCTCGGCAACCGCGTCCAGCACGCCTTGCGCGCTTTCACGCCGCAGGAACAGAAGGCGGTCAAGGCGGCCGCCACGACGTTTCGCAAGAACCCCGATCTCGACACCGAAAAAGTCATCATGGAACTCAAAGTCGGCGAGGCTTTGGTCTCCATGCTTGAGAACAAGGGTGAGCCGTCGATGGTGCAGCGGACGTTCATTCGCCCGCCCGAAGGCCGCCTCGGGCCGGTGACCAAGGACGAACGCCTGAGCGTGATCGAATACAGTCCCGTCTTTGGCAAATACGAAGAAACGGTCGATCGCGAGAGCGCGCACGAAATGCTGACGAAGCGCACGGATGCGGCAGCCCAGGAAGCCAACGCGGGCGAAGGCGGCAGCTGGACGGATGTCATTCTCGGCGGCGGTGCGGCGGGCAGCGGCAAAACCGGGACGCGCCGCGGTCAACAGGGCATGGGCGACATGATCGGCAAGGAATTGCAACGCTCGTTGTCACGCACGATCGCCACCACGATCAAAAATATCATTGTCGGTTCGATCAAGGGGGGACGCCGCTAGCCCGTTTGATCGCGATCAAGGTCCTCCGCTAGCGAATGCTGCTGTCTCCAGACCGGAATCAGAAATAGGAGAGCCGATCATGAACCGCTTTGGTCCGCTCGCCGCCGTACTCGTCGCGATTGCCCCGTCAGCATCATTCGCGGACGATGCCACAATGATTGCCAAGGGCCGTTCCTTGGTCGAGGGCAAATGCGCCCGCTGCCACGCCATCGGTCGCGACGACACAAGCCCGCACGAGAAAGCGCCGCCTTTCCGCGACGTCGTCGAGCTCTATCCAAGTGAAGATCTGGCTGAAGCGCTCGCCGAGGGCATTGTATCCGGCCACCCCGACATGCCGGTTTTTCAGTTTGCCCCGGCCGAGATCGAGGCCTTCCTCGGCTACCTGAATAGCCTCACGTCGAAGCCCTGATCTTTCTGGATACTCAGAGCGCCGAAACGCGATCGGCCGCAGCGGTTGGGACAGGTGTGACCGGCAAGCGCGGTCCCTCGGACGTGTTCGGCGACGGCGCCGGGTCCGCGGGCAGCGCTGCTGGCGGTTGGGTCGCAGCCGGATCCGTCACGGCTTGTGGAGCTTCGGGCTTTGCGATCTTCGGCTCATCGGGAACGTCGATCGGCTTCTTCAACCATTCCTTGGCCTTGCCGATGCGAAACCCTTCCTCAAACACCGCCTTTTGATAATTGAGGTCGAACTTCTCTTTCGGCACCACATCGAATGTCGGGGGGATCGCGACGGAATTGAAGTCAACGCCGGCATCCTTTGCCATGCGATAAATACGGTAATTGTCGCCCTTATGCTGGTAGAGCATCAGCGCACCGATCGATTCACCCGCGATTGAGAACGTCGTGGGCGTCACTGCGCCAAAGGTCGGCTGCATCTTGCCGTTATGCACCAGATAAAGTTTCCGCTGCGGCGGCGATTCATAGAGGACGTCGAAGGCCTTGATCGGCACATTGACCGGCGTCACGTAGATTTGCCGTGTCACGCCGCCGTCGACATGCAGCTCATCATAGAGTTTGCCGTCCACCTTCACTTTAATCTGGACCGGCGGGAAGAGACCGGGAATGGCAGCCGACGCAATGATCACGTCGCGAAAAAGCTGCACCGCGGCGGGATCATCGTAATGCTGCGCGATGGCGCCCATGTTCCAAACGATTGGACGCTTCGCATCAAGGTTGGTGGTGCCCACAGTCAGCAGACGGCCACGCTCATACTGGCGTGCAACCTTAATTAGAAATTCGCGATCGACGTATTTTGCGACCAGCTTTTTCAAAGGTCCCGTGTCGGCGAGAGCCGAGCCACCCAGAAGGCCGGTCACGACCTGAGGGACGATAAGTTCGTCGGTCCGAAACTGGGTCCAGATTTCCTTGATTTGAGGATCATACTTCGGGCCCAGAAATGCAAACGGGGCGATGATCGATCCGGCAGAAACGCCAGTTACGTGCTCGAATTCGGGCCGGTCTCCACGCGCGGTCCAGCCGTTCAGAACGCCGGCCCCGAAGGCTCCATCGGATCCGCCGCCGGATAAGGCGAGAACTTCGATCTGCAGGCGGCCATTGATCTTGGGCGCGCTCGCGCCAAGCAACGGGACGCCGCGAAGGTGCTCGCGGTAAGTTTTTTTCAGATCTTTTGGCGTTTCGTCGGCCCAGAAGCGGGCTCCGGGAATATCCGGAATAGTGGCCGTTTCAGATGCCAAAGCTGTCGGAACTGGGTTTCGATCGATTGCACCCGCGCATCCGCCGGCCAATGTGGCCACGGCCATCAGTACCGCAACTGCGGCTCCAGATCGCAAGGTCCCCCCGAAACTGGGTTAGAGATAGGGTCCTTATCATAAGGCCTACCGGTAAGTAACCCTCTGAACCCGGCCGATCTAGGGCACACGGGAAAGCAGATGCAAAAAAGCCACCCGGCATGGCCGGGTGACTGTTTCAGATCAAGATTGAGCGCTGGGTCAACCCATCATCTGGTCGACATACTCCCAATTCACGAGATGATCGAACCACGCTTCCAGATACTTGGGACGGGCATTGCGGTAGTCGATGTAATAGCTGTGTTCCCACACATCGACGCCAAGGATGGGCTGTGAACCATGCATCAACGGGTTTTCTCCGTTCGGTGTTTTGGTCACTTCGAGTTTGCCGTCGCGGATGGCGAGCCAAGCCCAACCGGACCCGAATTGCGTCGCGCCTGCGTTGAGAAAATCCGCCCGCATTTTGTCGAACCCACCATACTCATCGGTAAGTCGCTCAAGACGGCCCGGCAAGGTCTTGCCCCCGCCGTTGGGCTTCATCCAGTTCCAAAAATGAGTATGGTTGTAATGCTGTCCGATATTATTGACGAGACCGGCATTCTTGCCGGCGAACGCGGCTACGCAAATATCTTCGATCGACTTGCCTTCGAGGCCGGAGCCGACAATCAGTTTGTTGCCGTTATCGACATACGCCTGATGGTGTTTATCATGGTGAAATTGCAGCGTTTCTGCCGACATGTAGGGCTGCAGCGCATCGTAAGCATACGGCAGTTCGGGAAGTTTAAAGGTCATTGTGATCTCCGGAGGGGATGGCGCAAGCTTTCGGGTCGCACCGGCGCGCAACCTAGCCGCGCCGCAACTGCGAAACAAGAGTACGGATGATTGGGTTCCCGGCACAGCGCCGGAAGGCTTCAGCCCGCCAGTTCAATCAGGTATTCATTGCGCCGCAGAAAGGGCAGCGACCACGGCGGATTGTAGAAGGCGACCGTGGGTGCCGCGGCTGCAACAAGCCCGTTTGCCTTCACCCAAGCTTCCAGTTCAGCCTTGTGGTCCGACAGGTTATCTACGCTCGACCACCCGGAGAACCGGATGACGGCGAACCGCTTTGCCGGCTGGGAAATGATCGTGACACGTTTGTCATTCGGAACGGGCAGCGTTTCGGCAGTATACTGGGCCGGCATCATAAAACGAACCTTCCAGCTGTCGCCGACCGGCTGTTGGGTCACGGGCGCCGTCATGGCGACTTTCTCCCCGGGCTGCTGTGTGACCGGAGCCGTCATATCGATCTTTTGCCGCGCGGAATTGTTGCCGAAAATGAAGTCCGCCAGCAGCCGGAAACCTTGATTGGCGGCCGCACCGCGCTCGCCCGAAACGACGACCTCGGCGACCAGCAAGGGCGCATATCGGCGGATTTCGATATCGCCATCTTTACGTTCGATCGTGAATGCGGGTTCGTCGGTAGCCATGGCGACACTCGGAAATAGGAGCGCTCCGGCGGTTGCAAGGCATGCCAGCAGCTCGAATAGTCTCGACGGCCGAAGGATAACAGACCGGCTTATGGCGCGCATCGGAACCTCGTGAACAACTCATTCGTGGTGGTAACGGGGCGCAGGACTTTGCGGATCAACAACAACGACCGACCGCCACGGGTTCCTCCGGGCCTATTGAGGCCGTGAAATGAAACGGCTGACAATAAATAATCGTAACGAAATTCGGGGGCGCTCCGACCCTGAGCGGAACGCCCCCTTAGATCACGCCGGGGAAGTGCAGGGTTCAGGGTTTCTACAACCTACCCGCCCGGCACTGAACCATGACTGAATGCACCGTTCATCGCCCATTCATTTGCCCGCCCGGCATCACAAGCGGAGTTTCGAGCAAGACGTTGATCGTGACTATAATGCCCGTTTCCCAGGGGCCGCTGAAAATGGACATATCTCAGAGTTATCGAAGATCAAAATTGGTCGACGTAGGACCGGCTCGCGTTCGCAAGGCTGCACGACGGATAACAACCGCCCAATCGTTGATTACGGACAATACGCACGTGCCACCGCGTTCTTGATTGGCCACTCTCGCCTGCTGTCATACCTGAGGCGACCGCCTCATGCCTCGACGACCGAAGGTTATTCCGATGCGCCTTAGCCGCCTTTTCACTCTCGCCGCACCCGTCGCCCTCGTGGCGGGCGGTCTCATTTGGTTTTTGAACCTTGGTTCTCCCACCAAGACAGCGTTCGACTATGAAACGGTCGGCGTCGAGAAAGGAACGATCCGCCGTATTGTTTCGACGTCAGGCCCCGTCCGCGCGCTGGTCACGGTGAGTGTCGGATCTTATCTCTCGGGACCTGTCGAAGCGGTCAACGTCGACTTTAACGCCGAAGTAAAACCCGGCGATGTTCTAGCCAAGCTCGACCGGCGCACCTTTGCCGCCAAAGTCGCGGAGGCCGAAGCCAACCTGCTTGCCGCGCACGCCGCCCTGACAAATCAGAAGGCCGCGTTGATCAAAGCCGAAGCTGTACTCTTGAACGCGGAACGCACGATCGAGCGCCAGCGCTCGCTTGCCGAAAAGCGCTTTGCCAGCGAACAAGCGCTCGATAACGCGGAGCGCGATCGCGATGTCGCCAAAGCGGAAATCGAAGTGGTCAAGGCGCTGATTGAGACAGCAGATGCCCAGATCGTGCAGCGCAAGGCCGCGCTCGACAGCGCCAACGTTGATTTGGAACGGTCCGAAATTAAATCGCCGATCAGCGGCACGGTAATCTCCCGTTCTGTCGATCCGGGTCAGACGGTCGCATCGAGCTTTCAGGCTCCAGAACTGTTCAAAATCGCCCAGGACTTGTCGCGCATTCGCATCGAGGCACAGGTGAACGAAGCCGACGTCGGCTCAATTGCCGAGGGCAATCCGGTCACCTTCACCGTCGATGCCTATCCCGATCGCGAATTCGATGGCCGCGTGACGCAGATCCGGCTCGCCGCAACCGAGATCAACAACGTCGTCACTTATACCGTCATCATTGAAGCGCAAAATGAGGATCGACGTCTGTTCCCCGGCATGACGGCCAATGTGCGTATCGAAAGTGCGCGCCGTGACGATGTTTTGAGAGTGTCAAACGACGCACTCCGTTTTCGTCCGCGCGATGCGCAGGGCGCACCCGAACGCCGTTCCGAAGACAGCGCCAGCCGGTCGCAGCGCACCATCGAGCGCTTGAAGGGGGAGCTCGATCTCACACCGGCCCAGGTCGAAACGCTGGCCTCCGAAATTCAGGCGATCACCGCCGACGCTCGTTCCGGCCAAGGTGCCGGGTTCGGGCCTCAATCCTTCGATCCAGCTGCCTTCCGCATGAAACTCAACTTGCGCATCGAGCAATCGATCGTGCCAACCATGACCGACCAGCAGCGCAAGATATATGAGCGCTGGAAAAAGGGTCGCGAAGGCATGCGGTCCGCATCGTTCTGGTCGCTTGACCCCCAGGGTCAGCCGGAGCGCCGCTCCGCCCGCGTCGGTCTCGCCGACGACCAGTACACGGAGATCGTGAGCGGCGATGTCAAGGAAGGAGACAAGCTGATCGTACGCATGCGCGAGGCAAAGAAATGACGGCGCGCTTCGAAGCTGATCTTCCGTCAGGGCAGCCAATCATCGTCGCCCGTGATGTCGTCAAGCGCTATCGCATCGGCGAACAGGACGTCCTCGCCCTCGACGGTGTCACCCTCGACATTGCTGCCGGCGAATTCGTCGCCATCATGGGCGCGTCTGGCTCGGGCAAGTCGACGATGATGAACCTCATCGGAGCTCTCGATGCACCCTCATCCGGCAGCCTAGCGATCGACGGTCGCGACATCGGCGCGATGGCAGCCGACGACCTGGCGGATCTGCGCAATCGCACCATCGGCTTCGTCTTCCAGCAGTTCAATCTGCTGCCGCGCACGCCCGCCTACCGTCAGGTCATGCTGCCGCTGCAATATACCCATCCCCGCCCGACCGACATGGAGACGCAGGCCCGCCAGCGGCTTGAGCAAGTTGGCCTTGCCAACCGCATGGATCACTTGCCCCGTCAGCTTTCGGGCGGCCAACAGCAGCGGGTCGCGATTGCCCGCGCGTTGGTCAACAATCCGAAAATCCTACTCGCCGACGAGCCGACCGGCGCCCTCGACAGCCGGACATCAGACGACATTATGCGGCTCTTTTCAGCTCTCAATTCCGATGGCATTACAATTGTCGTGGTCACCCACGAACCTGAGATCGCAGAATGGGCCAAACGGCGGATTACGTTCCGTGATGGCCGCATCGTATCCGACGTTCGTCAAGCAAGCCCGCAACGGGAGGCCGCGCAATGACCATCCTCGACAGCTTGCGCGTGGCCCTGACCGCGCTGCGATCCAATCTCCTGCGGTCAATTCTAACGACGCTCGGCATCGTCATCGGCGTTGCCTCAGTCATCATCCTAGTGGCCGTTGGAAATGGTGCGACCGGGGAGGTCAATCGCCAAATTACGGCGTTGGGCACCAACATGCTCGTCATCTTTCCCGATGCCATGCGCGTTATGGGCCGATCGAGTGCAACCGGTTCGGCCCTGCCGCTGTCCGAGGGTGACGTGACTGCCCTGCGCGAGAAAATTTTCGGTGTGAGTGGCATTTCCGGCCAGCTTGAGGAATCGGCCCCAGTTGTTCGCGGCAACCTCAATTGGACAACTTCCGTGAGTGGCGTACACGGTGATTATACATTCGTGCGTGATTGGCCGGTCCGTGAAGGTCGCGAATTGAATGCCCAGGATCTGCGTGCAGCAGGTCGCGTTGCTTTGATCGGATCAACGGTCGCCAAACAGTTGTTCCCCGGTGAGAATCCTATCGGTGCGGAAGTGCGGATCAAGAATGTCCCGTTCCAAATCGTGGGCCTATTGTCCGTCAAAGGTCAATCGGCAATGGGCCGCGACCAGGACGACGTGATGCTCATTCCGATGACGACGGCGCGAAATCGCATTGTCGGCAAGAGTGACGTCCAAGTCGATCAAGTGGGGCGCATTTACGTCAAGCTCGACGACCAGACGAACATCAAGGTCGCGCAGGAGGAAATGGAACAGCTTCTGCGTCAGCGGCGCAAGAACGGGCCCAATAGCGAAGATTCGTTCTCGGTGCGCAACATGGCTGAATTCATGCGTGCGCGCACTGAAGTGCTCTCAACCATGAGCTATCTGCTGGGGGCCACGTCGGCAATTTCGCTCATTGTCGGCGGAATTGGCATTATGAACATTATGCTTGTTTCAGTTACCGAACGCACCCGCGAGATTGGCCTCAGAATGGCTGTGGGTGGAAGGAAGCGGGATATCATGCTGCAATTCCTCGTCGAGGCCGTGATGTTGTGCCTGCTTGGTGGCCTTATCGGAATTGCCCTGGGTGTAGGAATAGCCTGGCTTATCGCCTATCTGGCAAGTTGGCCTGTTGCCGTCAGTCTTAATGTTATCGCCGGAGCGATGACGGCCGCCGGACTGACTGGCATCATTTTCGGTTTTTTTCCTGCCCGCCGAGCGGCTGGGCTCAATCCCATAGACGCTCTGAGAAGTGAATAATTTCAATGAAAGAAATTAAGTCGCTTGTCGTCATATGATGCATGTAAAGCATATTATTCCATGAATTGCGCAATATGCGATCAATCGTGAACTCAAAGCGCTTGCCAAATGCGTTTCAACGGACTATCGGCATTTAGTGCGCCAAAAACCAAACTAACTGAGTGAGGTCCGAACGAGACCCGCAGGTTAGAACCAAAACAACAACTCAATACCCTGAAGATAACCAGATAAGGACTGCGCCATGGCTGCTGTAAACGTAGAACGGATGTCGCTGCGAGAAATTAATGATCTAGAAGCCAAGATTGCCAAGGCCAAGTCGGCGGCGCGCGAAAAGGCAAAATCAGATATCAAGGATAAGATCGACCGTCTGATCGATGGCACGGGTTTTACGGTTGCCGAACTGTATGGCTTTGCCAACCGCGGACGTGGCCGTTCCAAGTCGGCCGCTAAGTATGCCAATCCTGAAAACAAGAACGAAACCTGGACAGGTCGTGGCCGCAAGCCGAACTGGCTCGTTGCCCGCCTCAAGAAGGGCGCTAAGATGGAAGACTTCTCGATCTAGTCGAGACTGTTTCACGGCGAGGCTGCCAGAAAACGATTGCCGCTTTTTCGCGGTGATCGTTTTTCCTTTTGCGGCAATTGCAAAAGCGATTCAGAAATCAATCGTAGCCATTGTGATGCTGAGGCTCGCGAACACGAACCGGTGACGCTTGGTTCGCAGGCTCTTCAGCGCAAGCGCCGGTTAGCCGCGTACAGCGTAGATGCGTTCCCACACGAACAGGCACACCGCATAGGCGGCTGCAAGGACGAGGAACGTATCGGCGATCTGTCTCGGTTCGGCGTCGATGAGGGCGAGCGTTTCGGGGGTGTGATGGGCCAGAAGCGCGAGCGCGGCAAACAGAACGGTAAAGCCGCAAAATACGATTTGGACAAACCTCTGTGAGCGCAGCCGCAGGTCGTCGATCAACTCGTCGTCTGTGGGGTCACGCATATCCGGCCTACGCACTACAACTTTTACCAAAGCGGTAAAACCGCCGGTGTCGATCATATGAGTGCCGTGATGCGCGGGAAAGCGCTCATTTACTCATTCTTAAGGTTGACAAGTTGGGCCAGTCGCGCCCGCACCAGAGCCGCATCCTCAGGAAACCCGGCAGCCATCCACCACTGATCGAAGAGATCGAGAACGTGCCCAATCTCCGGACCCGGCGGCACACCCAGATCCAGGACATCTTTGCCGCTGACCGGCAGCTTGGGTATGGGCCAACTTTCGGCAATCATCAGCCGCTGCCGCCGCGCCGAATCTTTCGGATCGGCGGCCACATCGCGGGCCCAGGCCAAAAGAACACCATCGCGATAGAGTTCGCGGCCGTGCCGGTAAAGAAACGATTTGGCCCTCAACTCATCAGCGTCCGACTCGAACGCGCGGTCGGGAAAATCAAGATCGGCGAGACGCTCGTACTCAGCCTTCGATAAGCGCAATCGGTCGCGCAGTCGGGCAGCGGATGCGGGCCCGTGCACGGCCAGCGCGTAGAGCCGGCGAACCGGGTTGGCCGCGATGCCGTTCGCAAACTCGATCGCCGCAAGGCGCGCGAATGTGACAATGTCACCGCCCTCGCCCAGCACGCGCGATAACAAGCCCGCCTCATCCATTTCCGATAAAACGATCGGTGCGTGCGCTGCCGTCAACAGCTGGAAGAGTTCCGACCGGATCCGCTCGGCTGAAATCTGATCCAGCCCATCCTGCAATGCTGCGCAGGCCTCATGCCCCGCGCCGTCGATCGCCCCATCGGCGTAGATCGCGGTAAAGCGATAGAACCGCAAGATGCGCAGGTAATCTTCTTCGATCCGGTCTTCCGCCCGGCCAATGAAACGCACGCGACGCGCTCTGAGATCGGCAAGCCCATCGGTGTAATCGTAGAGGCGGCCGGCGGCATCGCAATACAGGGCATTGATCGTGAAATCGCGGCGGTGCGCATCGGCTGACCATTCTTCGGTGAAGGCCACCGTGGCATGCCGGCCGTGCGTTTCCACGTCGCGGCGCAATGTGGTCACTTGGAACGGTTTGTGACCGGCGATGATCGTGACCGTGCCGTGCGCAAGTCCGGTCGGCACCACGCCGAACCCTGCTTTTTCTGCGCGTGTCATGACGTCTTCGGGCAGCAGCGATGTGGCGATATCGATATCGCAGACGGTCCGGTCCATGAGCGTGTTGCGCACGGCTCCACCGACCACGCGGGCCTCCCCGCCCCCGTCGTTGATGACGGCCAGAATCGCCTGCGTCGCCGGCGCTCTAAGCCATTCGGCGGCGGCCAATTTTGGATCGGGCGAACGTGGGTACTCGGCGGTCACGGGACTATCGCTTATTCGATGTGGCCAGGTTCGATCTTGCCGTCCTTCAGCACGGGCGGCGTATAGTGTTGACCTGGCTTGCCCCCGGAGGTGCTGCCGAAGGTGACGAGCGCGACGACGAGCAGGAGTGCTCCTGCCGCTGTCAGCCAGATCAACGGTGCGTCGTTGAGAAGTCCCGTCGGCTTGATGCGGCCGTCCGGCGTGCGCTCCAGCGTCTCGGGTCGCGCAATCAGAACCCAGCCGAGGTAAGCCAGGGTCGGCAGCAGGAACAAAAGTATGTTTTCAACGATGACGCGGATCATGGGACCTTAATTGTATGAGAGCGCCGCTCAGGAGGCGGCGAAAAGCTTGTCGTGCAGGTTTCTCAGAATGCCGGCGGTTGCACCCCAGATATAGTGCTCGCCATAAGGCATTGCATAGAAGTGCCGGTCACGGCCGCTGATGCTGTGCGCATCAATGCGATGATTGGCCGGGTTCATCAGGAAGGCAAGCGGGACTTCGAAGACCGCTGCAACTTCATCCGTATTGGGTGCGAGAACAAATCCCGGTCGAACGAGCGCCACAACCGGGGTGACGGCATACCCGGTGCCGGTGCGATAGACATCGAGAAAACCCAGCGGTTCGACAAACGGCCGCGGCAGACCGATCTCTTCCTCTGCCTCACGCAGGGCCGTATCGACGGGTCCGCAATCACCAGCGTCCGGCTTGCCACCTGGAAAGGCAATTTGCCCGGCGTGCGCGCCCAAATGAGCGGTGCGCACGGTCAATAAAACGGCAAGTTCCTCGCGCGCAACAACGGGGACCAGGACGGCGGCTGGTCGCGCCGGAGCGTGCCCCTGCCAGTCGCTGAAGGCGGACGGATTGAGATCGAAGTCGCTCGGCGGCGACACCGGCTCACCGGACGCGACTGAGGCGGCAGGTTCACGGTTGAGGCGGCGTTCAGCCAACGCCCGAAAGGCATCGTTCTGACGGCAGTTGGCGGCTGAGGCTGCAGGCATCGCGACCTTCTATAAAGCAATGGACGAGCAGATGCGAACGATGCGCGGGGTCTGCCTCGTCACTTGCCGCATTTCGTCCGCCTTCCCATGCCTTAGAGTAAAATGATCAAAGAGCATTTGCGTACAGCGCTGACAATAAGGGTGGAGATCGGCATGCGGGCGGCCGGGGTTGCGGGGTGGTTGCGTGCAGCGATGCTGTTCGCCGGCCTGTTGCTCGGGCAATGCCTGCCGGCACAGGCGTCGCTGGAAGGACAGTTTGCAGCCAGCCTTGACACAGGCGAGCGTCGAACCTTTGAACGCTACATCGCCGCGCGCCGCTTCTACAACCTGACGCTCGATGAGTTCTGGTCCGAAGTCGACGACAAGCGGGCGCTGCGTCGAAAAAAGCGCGCGGCCGATCAGCCGATGACCGCGAAAGACTACGCGATCGGTTTTCCGCCCGATTACTCAGGCCCTCGACTGCCGCCCGCGCTGGCCAAAGCTTGGGCGCAGTATCAGGAGAAGGATGCTGCGACGAAGCCGCCGCCGGAGCCCCGGCCGGGCGTCGAGGACTTCCTCGCGCACGCCAAGCAACAGTTTGCCTTCGTGCCCGAGCGCATCCCCGAACGCGAATTCAAGCGTCGTTACGCCCGCGAGGCGCTTCGCGTCGGGCTGACCAAGGATCAGGTCGTGCGCGTGTACGCGCTGGAGACGAGTGGTCTGGGCACGGCCGACATGGTCGCCGGTATTCATCCCATCACCCGGAAGGGCACCCCGATTTCGACGGCGATCGGCTACGCCCAGCTGCTGTCGGCCAATTCAACCAGCGAACTCGTCAAACACGGTCCGGGCTTCATCGGGCGGCTGAAACAAATGGCAAAGTCGGCACCGAACGCGGATGCGGCCAAGCGATACGAGCGCAAGGCCCAAATATTGTCGCGCATGCTCGCTGTGGCGAAATCGGTACCCAACGAGTGGAGTCGGCACGTGGCGCTCGGCAGAACTCCGAAAGGTTATGGCATTCATGCCATCAACATCGACGGCGACATCGGGCCCTGGCTGCAGGTCCTCAAGCTGGAAGGCTTGAAAGAACTGGCTGAGAAAAAAGGCAAGATGCGGCTGACTGGCGCTGAGATTGAACTCATGAACCTGGCCGGGCCGGGAACGGGTCTTGAGATGATGACGCCGGCTGGGCGTGCAGCGAGCACGCCGAACTTCTTCGAGCGCGGCGCCTACGGTCGCAACACGATTGTTCGCGGCAAGACGGGCGCAGAGCTGCTGAAGGCGCTCGACGAAAGGATGCAGACCAACCTGACCAACGAAGGCGCGGTCGTCTTCAATCAGGTCTTTGACGAAGTCGCCCTGGAAATGGCCCGGCGTTAGAAAACGCCGCTTAAGGCCACTTTACCACCGGCGGCATGGATGACAGGATGCTCTCGACATTGCCGCCCGTTTTCAGGCCAAACATAGTGCCGCGATCGTAGAGCAGATTGTACTCCACGTAGCGTCCGCGCCGGATCAATTGCTCCTCGCGATCCGCTTCGGTCCACGGTGTCGTCCAGTTGCCGCGAACGAGCATCGGATAAACGCTTCGGAATGCCCGCCCTACATCCTGTGTGAATGCCAGGGCCGCATCGAAGCTGCCCTCCTCGTCTGACGGCGTTAGATAATCGTAGAAGATACCGCCGACGCCGCGCATTTCCTTACGATGCGGCAAATAGAAATATTCATCGCACCACTCCTTGTAACGCTTGTAGTCGGCGACGGTGTGCCCTTCGCACGCCCCGTACATCGCGGCATGAAAAGCAAGCGTGTCGGCATCTTTCTGCGTCCGCCGCCGGTCGAGCACCGGCGTGAGATCGGCGCCACCGCCGAACCACCACTTCGACGTCACAACCATGCGCGTATTCATGTGCACCGCCGGAACGTTCGGGTTCTGCGGATGCCCGATGAGAGAGATGCCTGATGCCCAGAAACGAGGATCTTGCTCGGCGCCGGGGATCTGTTTGCGAAACTCCGGGGCAAACTCGCCATGCACGGTCGACGTGTGTACGCCGACCTTTTCAAACACCCGCCCGTGCATCAGCGACATAACCCCACCGCCAAGATCAGCGGTCGGATCGTCACCCGTGTGGTCAGCGCGGTTCCAGGGCGTCCGCACGAAGCGGCCCGCAGGCATACTGGAGGTTTGGGTGGCGGCCGGAAGATCGTCCTCAAGTTTTTCATAAGAAGCACAAATGTCGTCGCGCAGACTTTCAAACCATGCGCGTGCGGTGGCCTTTCGGGCAGGCAGCAGATCGTTGAGGGCATCCATAGTAGCAAGTCTTTCGTAGGTGAGACGATAAGGCTTCTTCGCGCCACGTTTCTGGCACGACGCCGACATAGCCGATAGTGTATTCCACGCCCTTCGGGAAGGGCTGGAACCTTAACATTGACCCGCACGTCTACCGCCACTTGAGCTGCTGTGGCCGCCGCGTCGATTTCTTTGAGCAGGCTAGGTTACCACCCCCCTCTAGAAGGCGATAACGTGTTGTCCCGGCTGTTTGAACGTTTCGAAAAACACATCGACCCCTTCGCCGGGGACGGTACGGTGCGCCCGCCCGATACGCTGATTGCGTTCTACTGGCATTTCGTCGGCCAGAGCTGGCCGGTCTTCGCCCTGCTGTTGTTCATGGGTTTCTGCGCCGGCGTTCTGGAAGCCTCACTTTTTGCCTTCGTCGGCTCGCTCGTCGACCGCATGCGAACAGCGACCACCCCCGAGACTTTCATCGCCGACAATGGCAATCTTCTCCTGTTCATGGCCTTCGTGGCTGCGGTCCTGCGACCTGCCGTGTCGTTCGTGCACGATCTGGTCAAGCATCAGATGATTGGCGGTTCCTTTACGACACTCGTCCGCTGGCAGTCGCACGCTTATGTTCTTCGCCAAAGCCTCAGCTTCTTCCAGAACGATTTTGCCGGCCGGGTCGCCAACAAGGTCATGCAGTCGGGCCCCGCGGTGCGTGAAAGCGTTGTGCAGGCGATCGATGCGATCTGGTTCGTGGCGGTTTACTGGCTGACGGCCGTCGTGCTTTTCGCCCAGGCCGATCTTTGGCTCGTAACGCCACTGGCGCTATGGTTTCTCGCCTATGTCATCGTGCTGAAATATTTCATCCCTCGCTTGAAGGCACGCGCCATCGAGACGAGTGAAGCCCGCTCCATGCTGACCGGCCGCATCGTCGACAGCTACACCAACATTCTCACCGTCAAGCTCTTTGCCCACACCGAGCGCGAGGACACATACGCCAAATCCGCCATGCGCGAACAGCTCGACAAGCTGCAAGTTCAGCTACGCCTGACGACCCTGATGGAGACATCGCTGTTCCTCTTGAATGGCCTGCTCCTCGTCGGCATGTCGGCGCTGGTTATCACTCTTTGGAGTGAGCAAGCGGTGACGATTGGCGCGATTGCACTTGTGATGGGGCTTACGATCCGCATCGTGAACATGTCGGGTTGGGTCATGTGGACCGTGGCCGGCATTTTTGAAAATCTCGGCATCGCATATGAGAGTATGGAAACGATCTCGCGACCGTGGACCGTGCTCGACCAGCCGGACGCAAAAGTGCTCACTGTACCGAAGGGCGCGATCACGTTTGAGGCCGTAACTTTCCGCTATGGCCGCGCTAGAACCTTCGGCGACGACCGCCGTGGCGGCGTCATCGAAGGGTTGTCGCTGAACATTGAACCGGGCGAGAAGGTCGGTCTTGTCGGCCGGTCGGGAGCCGGAAAATCGACACTTGTCAGCCTATTGATGCGCTTTTACGACCTCGAAAGCGGCCGTGTTCTGATTGATGGCCAGGATATCGCGGAGGTGACGCAGGAAAGCCTGCGCTCCGCAATCGGTCTCGTGACGCAAGACACCTCGCTTTTGCACCGCTCCGTTCTGGAAAACATTCTGTACGGCCGTCCGGACGCGGGCCTTGAGGCCGCCCAGCTGGCCGCCAAGCGCGCCCACGCAAATCACTTCATCCCCGATCTGGAGGACCTTGCTGGCCGCCGCGGATTGTCGGCTCACGTTGGAGAACGAGGCGTCAAGCTCTCAGGCGGCCAACGTCAACGGATCGCCATCGCACGGGTGCTGCTCAAAAACGCGCCGATCCTCGTTCTCGACGAGGCGACAAGCGCTCTCGACAGCGAAGTCGAAGCCGCGATCCAGGATAGCCTGCGTGATCTGATGGCCGGCAAAACGGTCATCGCTATCGCGCATCGCCTGTCCACCATCGCCGCCATGGATCGTCTCGTCATTATGGATCAGGGCCGCATCGTGGAGGAGGGCAACCATGGCGAACTGCTGCGTCGCGGCGGCCTTTACTCCGCCCTATGGAAGCGTCAATCGGGCGGCTTTCTCGGCCAGGAAGCGGCCGAATAAGAAAAGCGCGTCGAGCTAAGTTTGTCCCTCTCGGCTAGCCGTGCGATACGGCTGAACAAAATTGCCCCGGGGTCTGCGCGATGTTTGCTGTCTTCGAAAGATTGATCGATCCCTACCGTGTCGTTCCGCTGGCTCCCCCGCCGGCCGGCCTTCTCGAATTCTTTTGGCACTACGTGAAGCCGATCTGGCCGGTCGTCCTGACGATAGCGCTGTTGACGGCGTCCATTGCCGCACTCGAGATTGTCATGCTCGATTATGTGGGTCGCTTCGTCGATCTCATGTCGACCGCCGACCGCGCGACCTTTTTCGCCGTCCACGGCGACGAGGTCTGGCACATGGCGTTGCTGGCACTAATCGTTCTGCCGCTTCTTGCCGTGACGTGGGAGTATATCTTCCACCAGTCGTTCGCCGGCAACTTCCCGATGATGATCCGTTGGCAGGGTCATCGCTATGTCTTGCGCCAATCCCTTTCTTTCTTTCAGGACGATTTCGCCGGACGCATCGCCAATACGCTCATGCAGACGGCACTCGCCGTGCGCGACAGCGTCGAACGCATCATCAACACGATCGTCTACGCTGTTGTTTATGTCATGAGCGCGCTGGTCCTGCTGACCGCAGCCGACTGGCGTCTTGCTGTCCCGCTGATGGTGTGGATCGTGTCGTATGTCGCCGCCGGCACGTATTTCATGCCGCGCCTTGCCCGCCTGTCGGAAGCCCAGGCCGAAGCACGCTCCGTCATGACAGGGCGCGTCATCGACAGCTATACCAACATCACGTCGGTCAAACTGTTTGCCCACACGGCTGCGGAAGACGACTACGCCAAGGAAAGCATGGCGGCTTTTCTGGAAACGGTTCACGCTCAAATGCGGCTCGTCACGCAGATGAACATCAGCCTTCGGTTGCTCAATTACGGGCTGATGGCCGTGACCTTGCTCGTGTCGATCATGCTGTGGCGCGATAACCTCGTCACGGTCGGCGCCATCGCCGTCGCGACCAGCCTTGCCATGCGTCTCGACGCACTGTCCGACTGGGTGCTGTGGCAAGTCGCGGGATTGTTCGAGAGCATCGGTGTCGTGCGTGACGGCGCCGGTACTCTGTCGAAGCCATTGGGCATCGTCGATCATCCAAACGCACCGGCACTGACTGTCAGCAACGGGGCGATCGCATTCGAGCGCGTCACGTTTCATTATGGCAAAGGCCGCGGCGTCATCGACGACCTCAACCTTAGAATTGAACCCGGCGAGAAGGTCGGGATTGTCGGGCGTTCGGGGGCGGGCAAGTCGACGCTGGTCAATCTGCTGTTACGGTTTTTCGAGCCGGAGTCGGGTCGCGTGCTGATCGACGGGCAGGACATTCGCGACGTGACGCAGGAGAGCCTGAGGCAAGCGATCGGCGTCGTAACGCAGGATACGGCGCTCTTGCACCGATCCGTGGGCGACAATCTGCGCTATGGCCGCCCCAACGCCTCGCACGACGAAATATCCCGCGCCATGCGATCGGCTTCCGCCGATGCCTTCATCGACAACCTCGACGACGGGCGCGGTCGGGTGGCCCTCAATGCGATGGTCGGCGAGCGCGGTGTCAAACTGTCCGGCGGCCAGCGCCAGCGGATCGCCATTGCGCGTGTCCTGTTGAAGAATGCACCGATCCTTGTTCTTGACGAGGCAACGAGCGCGCTCGACAGCGAAGTGGAAGCCGCAATCCAGGAAAGCCTCAATGACCTGATGGCAGGCAAAACCGTCATTGCCATTGCCCATCGCCTGTCGACGATTGCCGCCATGGACCGTCTTGTCATTATGGACCGGGGCCGAATAGTCGAGGAGGGGAGCCACGCCGACCTCATCCGCAAGGGCGGGCTCTACGCAAGTCTGTGGAAGCGCCAGTCGGGCGGCTTCCTGGCCGAGGAAGTCGCGCAATAGGCGCCGTTAAGTGATGAGCTTTGTCGCGGATCAACGACGCGGAGGCGATCCATCACTCATGTTGATGACAGCGCAATCGATGGCCATCGGCCATCGGTCCATTTCGTTGGAGAAGGCTATGGCCAAGCTCGCAAGCATTATCTGGATTGTTCTGGGGATCACGATTGCCGGCGCATTGGGTGTCGTGGTTCTGTCCATTCCATCGCTGTCTGCCAACGCGGCCCAACTGTTGCCATTGGCCGCTCTGGCAGGGTTCGTGTGTGCCATTCCGGCGTCGATTCTGGTCGCCCGCCGGATCCTGGCCGAAACGGCAGGCCGTTAGGCCGGCGGAAACCCGCTGGTTTGGCGCAGGGCCTCGCCCAGCACCAGGGCAGCGGCGACGGCAACGTTGAGCGAGCGCAGCGGCGGCCGCATGGGAATGACGACCGCAGCATCACACGCCGCTCGGACATCCTCCGGTACGCCGGCGCTTTCGCGGCCTAAAATCAGAGTGTCACACTCGGAAAATGTAAAGTCTGGCAGCCGCACCGCAGCCTTGGACGACAGCAGAACGAGACGACGCAAGCCCGCTCGGATATGCGCTTCATGGAATCGCTCCCAGGATAGATGACGCGTGAGATCGACATGATCGAGATAATCGAGCCCGGCGCGGCGTAGATTGCGGTCGGACATGTCAAAACCCGCCGGACCAATGATATCGACGGGCGTTGAAAGGCACGCCGCCAGCCGAAGGATTGTGCCGGTATTCTGCGGGATGTCGGGTTGGTAAAGCGCCAGACGCATGGATATGCTGTCTCATTGCCGCAACGTCGCGACGGGTCGTCAAACGGGTGCGGCCAAACGATGCAAGACTTCTAACCGCGAACCGTACGGCACGACATAGCAGTATAAGAAGCGCCGGTTTAACAAGTTTCCAGCGCCGATTCGCCGGCACCGCCGAATGGACGCGACGCGCCAACCCGCGGCAATGCCGACGCGGCGCTTTCTGATTACCTGGGAGGAACGAGTGGCTTCGACAGCAGAAGAGCCCAACCGCAGAGACTTTCTGGTTATTGCCGGCAGTGTGTTTGCAGCCGTCGGCGGCGCCATCACTCTGTGGCCGTTCATTGCACAAATGAACCCCGACTCGAGCGCTCAGGCTCTCGCGTCGGTGGAAATCGATCTGGCACCGGTCAAGGAAGGTCAGGCGATCACCGGCATGTGGCGCGGCAAGCCGATTTTCATTCGCAACCGCACCAAGGAAGAGATCGAAAAGGCAAACGCCGTCAATCTTTCGGCGCTGGTCGACAACTCCGCACGCAACATGGCGCTGCCGGAGAGTGATCCGGCAACGGACGCCAACCGAACCAAGCCTGGCCATGAAAACTTCATCATCCTGATCGGCATCTGCACCCACTTGGGTTGCATTCCCAAAGGCCAGGCGATCGGTGATAGCCGCGGAGACTTCGGTGGCTGGTTCTGCCCATGCCACGGTTCGCATTATGACACGGCCGGACGCATCCGGAAGGGGCCCGCGCCGCGTAATCTGGAAGTTCCGCCATACGTTTTCGCCGGCGATACAAAAATCAAGATCGGCTAAGGGAGCAAAGCATGTCGGCTCACGAGTCGAATTACACCCCAACGACGAACCTCGGTAAGTGGTTCGATGAACGCCTTCCCGTCGCACGTCTGATGCATGGGCAGTTCATCGATTTTCCCACCCCGCGCAACCTGAACTATGCCTGGACCTTTGGCGGCATCCTGACCTTTTGCCTCGTTGCACAGATCATGACCGGCATCGTCCTGGCGATGCATTATCAGCCAAACGCGGAAATGGCCTTCAGTTCCGTCGACCATATTCGCCGGGACGTAAACTTTGGCTGGCTCTTGCAGCCGATGCATGCTGTCGGCGCATCCATGTTCTTTGTTGCCGTCTATATCCACATTTTCCGCGGCCTTTATTACGGGTCCTATAAGGCTCCTCGTGAAGTCCTCTGGATTCTCGGCGTATTCATCCTCCTCGCCATGATGGCCACCGCCTTCATGGGCTATGCGCTTCCCTGGGGCCAGATGAGCTTCTGGGGCGTGACGGTGATCACCAACCTGTTCTCGGCACTCGACAGCATCTGGTCGGGACTGGGAACGACCATCACGGAATGGCTGTGGGGCGGTTACTCGGTCTCGGGCGTGACGCTCAATCGTTTCTTTTCACTCCATTATCTACTGCCGTTCGTCATTTTCGGCCTCGTGATGCTGCACATTTGGGCCTTGCATGTCGCCGGTCAGAACAACCCGACCGGCCTCGACATTAAGTCAAAGTCCGACTCGGTGCCGATGTATCCCTACGCCGTTGCCAAGGACGCCGTCGGCCTGTTCGCCTTCCTGATCGTCTTTGCGTGGTTTGTGCTGTTCATGCCCGACTACCTCGGTCACGCGGACAACTTCACACCGGCTAACCCACTGGTGACGCCGCCGCATATCGTGCCGGAATGGTACTTCTTGCCTTTCTACGCGGTTCTGCGCGCCATTCCGTCCAAGCTTGGCGGCGTGATCGCGATGTTCTCATCCGTGCTGATCCTGCTCTTCGTGCCCTGGCTCGACACCAGCCGCGTCCGCTCGGCAAAGTACCGCCCCTATTACAAGATCGCGTTTTGGTTCTTCGTCTTCACGTGCGTGGCGCTCGGATGGCTCGGTTCCAAACCCGCTGAGCAGCCCTACGTCTTCTGGTCGCAGTTTTTCACCTTCGCCTACTTCGCTTTCTTCCTCGTGGCACTTCCCGTTCTCGGCCTGATTGAGACGCCGCGGACACTGCCACGATCGATCACGGAATCCGTGCTCGGCAGGGGTGGCGGGGCTCAGCTTCCGGCAGGCGCTGCAGCCGCGCCAGAGAAACGCTAAAAAGGACCGAGCCATGACGTTGAACACCAAGGCTTCGAGCCTCTTTATCAGCGCAGCGGCATTGGCCGCTGTGGCCATGGCAGCCATCGCAACTCCCGGCGCGGCCGCCGACGCACCGCACATCGAGCGGCAGCAGTGGACGTTCGACGGCCCCATGGGCCAACTCGATCGGGCCCAGTTGCAGCGCGGCTTCCAGGTGTACCAGAACGTCTGCTCGGCCTGTCACGGCCTGTCGCGGCTGTCCTGGCGCAACCTGGTCCAGCCCGGCGGACCCGAGTTTCCGGAGGAAGCCATCAAGGAGCTGGCCAAGAGCTGGCCGAACAAGATCACCGACGGCCCCAATGATGCCGGTGAGATGTTCGAACGCGACGCCCTGCTGTCCGATCGAATTCTTGGCCCTTACAAGAACGAGAACGCTGCTCGCGCAGCCCAGAATGGCGCCTACCCGCTCGATCTGTCGCTCATTGCTCGCGCTCGCAATCCCGAGTACCACGGCTCCGCATTGGGCCACGCTCCCCATATGCTGCGCGACATCCTGACGGCGTATCAGGCCGGAGGTCCGGACTACATTTTCGGTCTTCTTACCGGCTATAAGGACGTGCCATCCTACGTGCGCGAAGCCAACGGCCACTTGAAACCTGTCGGACCCGAAGGTGCGGCCGGCAAGAAGGTTGAACAGTGCGTATCCGTGCAGCACGGCGAAGACGGCCAGCCGGATGTGTGTACGCCACTGGCTGATGGTCTGAACTACAACGCGGCTTTCCCCGGTCACCAGATTGCGATGCCGCCGATCCTGGGCGACGGCGCGGTGACATACGCCAAGGGTGCGGATGGCAACCCGGTCGTCCCCGAAACGCTCGACCAGCACGCGCGCGACGTCACCGCATTCCTCGAGTGGGCAGCCGACCCGCACCTCAATCAGCGCAAAGCCACCGGCTGGCAGGCGTTGCTGTTCCTGCTGGTGACCACCGTTCTCCTGTTCCTGGGCAAGAAGCGGATCTGGTCGCGCATCGAACACTGATGCGCGTGCAAACCGCGACAGTCTGCGGGCGCAGGGCTTTTCCCCGCGCCCGCTTTCACATATGGCGGCCTTCATATGTGCAAGTTATCAGGAGGATGCCGTGAGCGCATCGGTGTTAGGGATCGTCGGCGGCAGCGGCTTCTACAATCTGCCGGCGCTGACCGATGCGCATTGGAAGCACGTTGATAGCCCCTTCGGCAAACCGTCAGACGACATTCTCTTCGCCGAGATCGATGGCTTACCGTTGCGTTTTCTTCCCCGCCACGGCCGCGGTCACAAAGTGCCGCCGTCGGCCATCAATTATCGCGCCAACATCGATGCCTTGAAACGTGCCGGTGTCACCGACCTCGTCTCCGTCTCTGCCTGCGGCTCCTTGAAAGAACAATTCGCGCCGGGCCACTTCGTCCTCGTCGACCAGTTTATCGACCGGACGTTTGCCCGTGAAAAATCCTTCTTCGGCCCTGGCCTCGTCGCCCACGTTTCGGTGGCCGATCCGGTCAGCCCGCTGCTCGTTGACGCTCTCGAAGCCGCCGCCACCGCCGAAACAATTGCGCACACACGCGGCGGCACCTACCTCGTGATGGAAGGCCCCCAATTCTCGACGCGCGCGGAATCAAACCTCTACCGAAGCTGGGGCTGCGATGTTATCGGCATGACCAACATGCCCGAAGCCAAGCTCGCCCGCGAAGCCGAAATTTGCTACGCCACCGTCGCCATGGTGACCGACTACGACTGTTGGCATGACGAGCATGCCGCCGTCGATGTTGCCTCCATCATCGCCGTCATGCACGCCAACACCGAAAAAGCGCAGCGCCTCGTAACGCGGTTGGCCCGCAATTTCCCGCGCCAGCACCCTGCCTGTCCCATCGGCTCGGATAGGGCGCTGGACGTGGCGCTGATCACCGCGCCAGATGCGCGCGACCCCGCGCTGCTGGCCCGCTTGGACGCGGTGGCCGGTCGCGTGCTGAAGGGCTAGCGCAGCATCAGCTGTTCGGGAACGTGATCAGGATTTTGGCCTTCAGGAGTTCCGGAAACGCCGCCTCCAGGGCCTGACCGCCGAGCCAGAGCAGGGCGATCAGCAGCACCAGGGCCGGGATCGCCGCAAACACGGCCTTGATGAAAAACAGCATCAGTTGGAAGAACGGCACGTCAATCGAGCGTACCGAGGCAGGATAGGAGTCTTCGGTGGCGTAAGTGGTGCCGTAGCGCTCGCCAGTGGCGGCATAGCTCACGGGCTCCGGTTGCGGCGCTGAAAGGCCCGACGCCTCGCGCTCGCGGGCTTCCCGGGCCCGCGCTTCCTTCTCCCGCCTCACCGTGCGCGGCAGGTCCTCCATATCGCCGTCTGCCATCAGCGGTATAGACATCGTTCGTTTCCCTCTGGTGCCGGCCCTTCGCTCTGGGCCCATTGCCCGGCGAATCAGCCTCAGGTTCAGTTTACCGGCCTGGCTACCTAATAGGGTTCGATATTGGTAGTTTGCGCCGTCAATTTGACGGGGAGGTGTCTGTTGAGCGACCTGAAGAGCCTGATCAGGACCATACCGGACTACCCAAAGCCCGGAATCATGTTCCGCGATGTCACGACGCTGCTGGGCGATGCTCAAGGTTTCAAGGCCGCAATTGCTCAATTGGCCGAGCCCTATCGCACACTTCCCGTCGATGCCGTGGCCGGGATCGAAGCGCGCGGCTTTATCCTCGGCGGAGCTGTGGCCGACCGGCTTGGCTGCGGGTTCATCCCGATTCGAAAAAAGGGCAAGCTGCCCTGGAAGACGATCGGGCAGGAATATGCGCTCGAATACGGCACCGACAGCATTGAAATCCATCTCGATGCGATCAAGGAGGGCGAGCGCATCTTGATCGTCGATGACCTCATAGCGACGGGCGGAACCGCGATCGCGGCGGCGAAGTTGATCCAGCAGGTGAAGGGCACGATCGTCGGCGCCGCCTTCGTCATCGATCTGCCGGAACTGGGCGGAGTCGCGGCGCTGCAACGCGCCGGGATCGAAAGTCACTGCCTGATGGCCTTTGAAGGACATTGAAATGGCCGCAGCGGAGATCACAGCCGACATGATAGACGCGGCGCGCGCGGCCATCCTGACCTGGCGCGTCGATCCCGATGTGGCACCCGCCTGCCCCGTCTGCGGTGCCGGGGATCTTGCCGTCAGCGATCATTCGGCCAGACCGCACACCGAATGGTATCGGCTCTACTGCCGCGCGTGCGGTCTCGATCAGATGTTGGCGGTGCCGCTCGGAGCGGCGGTGCCGGGCGCGGAGGGATGAGGCGATGAAGATCGGCGGCAACAACTATCGGACCATCTGGCTCGACGGCGGCGGCGAGGCTGTTGCCGTCATCGACCAGACCAAGCTGCCGCACAGTTTCGAAGTTATCCGTCTGTCGACGATGCAAGAGGCCGCTCGCGCCATTCTGACGATGCAGGTGCGCGGCGCACCTTTGATTGGCGTGACGGCGGCCTATGGGCTGGCGCTCGCCATGCGCGTCGACCCGTCCGACGCTTCGCTGGCGGAAGCCATTTCCCATCTCGCCCGCCAGCGGCCGACTGCGGTCAACCTGCGCTGGGCCTTGGAGGAGATGCGCCGGCATTTGCAGCCCCTCGCCGTCAATCATCGTGCCCAAGCGGCATTTTCCCGGGCAGCTCGTCTTGCCGATGACGATGTGGAAACATGCCGGCGGATCGGCGCGCACGGGCTTGAAATCGTTCGCGCGATCGCGGCTAAAAAGAAGCCCGGCGAGCCAGTCAACATTCTCACCCATTGCAACGCCGGTTGGCTCGCCTGCGTCGACTGGGGTACCGCCACGTCGCCGATGTACCAGGCCCACGACGCTGGAGTTACCCTGCATGTCTGGGTCGATGAAACCCGCCCGCGCAATCAAGGCGCGGCGTTGACGGCATTCGAACTCGGCGCGCACGGCATCCCCCACACCCTCATCACGGATAACGCGGGCGGCCATTTGATGCAGCACGGCAAAGTGGATCTGGTCATCGTCGGCACCGATCGCGTCACCGCCACGGGTGATGTCGCAAACAAGATCGGCACGTACCTCAAGGCCTTGGCGGCGAAAGATACCGGCGTGCCGTTCTACGTCGCCTTGCCGCATTCGACGATTGATTGGACCCTCGACGACGGCTTTGCCATCCCTATTGAGGAGCGCTCGGGCGACGAGGTTCTGCAGTTGACCGGCCGCTCCGCGACAGGCGAGGTGCACGTCTTCGACATCGCACCGGATGGGTGCCGCGCCGCCAATCCCGCCTTCGATGTGACACCGGCGCGCTTGGTCAGCGGGCTTATCACCGAGCGCGGCGTGTGCCCGGCGACGCGGGAAGGCCTTCGTCAACTCTATCCCGAGGGCCAGTGCGCGGCATGACAAAAAGGCCGGTGACCAGAGAGGCATCGTTGCGCCGGGACGTCGTCGACTCCGCCCGCGCCATGAGTGCATCGGGACTGTCGCCGGGCAGATCCGGCAATGTATCGGCGCGCTTTGACGACGGAATGTTGATCACGCCGTCCGGCCTTGCCTACGATCTGATGCAGCCCGATGACATCGTCCATGTGTGCGCTGATGGCCGGGTGCGCTCAGGGCAGCGAGCGCCGTCGACGGAATGGCACTTCCACCAGGCCGCTTACGCCAAGAGGCCGGACATGCATGCGCTCGTCCACAGCCATTCGATGAACGCGACGGTGTTGGCCTGCGCCGTCAAAACGATCCCCGCGTTTCACTATATGGTCGCCGTCGCCGGCGGCAGCGACATCCCCGTGGTGCCATATGCCACTTTCGGCACAGTCGAACTGGCCCATTACGTGGCCGACGGTCTGGCCGAACGCAATGCCTGCCTCATGGCGCATCACGGGCAGGTAGCGATGGGCGCGACCCTTTCGCAGGCCCTGGAATTGGCGCATGAAGTCGAGGTGCTGGCCGAACAATACGCCAAGCTCTTGACCCTTGGCCCCGTCAAACTGCTGTCGCAGGCGGACATGGCGCTTGTGCTGGAAAAATTCAAAAGCTACGGACGCTCGTCGGCGAACGGGTGATGATAACCATAAATTTTATCTGCAATTCAAATTGTTGTTCTGGAACGAAACACCCGGACTGCTATCCTTATCCAAATGAGCCTGTTCGGTTAAACCCATGTTATCGCTTTTGGATAACAATTAGCCCAAGTGGCATTGAATTGCTCAACGTTGATGGAGCTCGTGATGCGTAGAATTGCTCTGCTGGCCCTCGTGGTCGCCATGACGGCCCTCACCGGCATGTTGGCGAGCCCGGCCGAAGCCGGACACCGGTATTATCGCGACACCGACCGCGTCGTGGTCCACTACGGCTACTACCCCCGCTACCGTCACGTGTACGTGACCGAGGATCGTTACGCCTACCGTTATGAGCCGCGCGGCTACTATCCGTATTACAACTCCGGATACTGGAAGTCCGCCCGCGAAATGCGCCTTCGCAAGCGCCGTCATTATAATCACCCGCCTTACTATGCAGCGTGGGGGTATCCTGATCCCTATTATCATCACCGCGCGTGGCATGCCTATAATCACGGCCGCATTCGTCACGGGCACTGGTGATCTGCAAACGAAGTCGATGGAATAAGAACATGGCTGGACACGTTCCGGCCATGTTGCTTTTTGTGATCGGCTTTGTGCGTATCGCTGGCCGATGCTCGCCATGAATTGACAGCGATGCCAGCACGTTCATGCCGCATTCATGTCGAGTTTGTTTAGTTGATAGCCGAACATCTCGTTTCTGCGGTGCATCGAGCCGCGGACGCTGCAAGGGACAGGACAATGCTGAAAAAACTTATGGCTTCTCTTCTGGTGCTCACGTTGGCATTTGGCACCGTGATGACCACGAACATCGCACCGGCGGAAGCCGGACGCAGTGGCCGCGTCGCAGCCGGCATTGCAGCCGGCATCATTGGTCTTGGCGTCCTTGGCGCTTATGCCAATGCCCGCGAGCGTGGCCATGACCGCGGCTACCGCGCCTACGATGAGGTCTGCTACAAAGGTGAGAAGGAATGCGGCTGGGTTGGCCGCCGCTGCTTTGAAAATCGCTACGGGGACGAAGTTTGCCGCGGCGGTCGCTGGACCTGCTGGCGCGACACCGTCTGCGAATAAGTCTGGCAATCAATTAATGAACGGGCGCGGTGAACCACCACCGCGCCCGTTTTGCTGCTCGAAGACAATCGACATGGACGCTGTCAGACCGTCGGCTCTCGCTAGCGTCGATTCCGTCGGACAAGTGCGGTATGCAATGCCACCGCCGCCGCGTTCGAAACGTTGAGGCTGCGTAAGTCGTCAGCCGTCGTGATCCTGACCAGCCGATCGCAGCTATCAGCCGTCAGTTGCCTCAAACCCTTGCCCTCCGCGCCGAGTACGATGGCCACGGCGCCGTCGAACGGCTCGTCTTCGATTGCGGCCGTGGCGGTACCGTCCAGTCCAAGCACGGTGACGCCAGCGTTGCGCAGTTCACTCATGGCGCGCGCGAGGTTCTGGACTTGCGCAATCTTGACCAGTTCGAGCGCACCGGACGCGGACTTCGCCAGCGTGCCATTGAGCGGCGCACTGTGCCGACGCGTGGTTATGACACCGGAAGCACCGAACGCCGCGGCCGAGCGCAGAATGGCACCCGCGTTGTGCGGATCGGTGACCTGATCAAGAAGAATGAGCGGACCACCGTCTGCAGCCGCCTCGGCGAGGTCGGCCAATTCCGGTTCCGGCAGGAGTTCCGTCTCCAGCAACAGCCCCTGGTGCACCGTGTCGGCGCCAAGCATCCGGTCGAGGTCGCGCGGCGTCACCGGCTCCGGCGTCAGGCCGCGCAAGGCAATCGCCTCAGCGAGGCGGTGGGCGGCATTCTCCGTCGCCCACATCCGCTTAAGCACTCGGTCGGGATTGCCAAGTGCCGCCTCGACGGGATGAAAGCCGAACAGCCGCACGATGCCGTCATCCATAACTTCCGGGGGACCACCACCGCGGTGTGGCCGCCCGCTGGCTTGACCACCGGGTCTATAGCCGCCCCGCGCGCCGCTTTGGAAACGGCCTTTGCCTCCGCCTCCCTTGAAGCTGGTCTTTGATTTGAACCGGGGCTTTCCCGTGCTGTCGTCTGGCATGGCGGTCGAGGGTCTCCCAGAGCCGCTGGGCGCTGAAACGGTCCCCGCCGCGGAGCTGCAGGACTACACGCAAACGGGGTTCTTTTCCAATTGACATCCCGCGCTTCGGCCGGGATAACGTCGCGCTTGCCCTGTCGCAGAAGCCGCGCAGGGCGCTTTCGTTTGGGGTGCTGGCGCAACCGCGCGGCGATCTTGGTCCAGGCGAAGATGGAAGGGTGCCCGAGTGGCTAAAGGGGACGGACTGTAAATCCGTTGGCTTCGCCTACGCTGGTTCGAATCCAGCCCCTTCCACCAATTACTTCGTCAAGAAATCCGATCTAGGGCGTACCACTGTAATTCTACCGTTCGTCCTCTGACAACACCACCAGATCACATCGCTGTGTCACTCGCCACCAGCCCCCTTGGCTTTTCCGGCAGCCGCTCCTGATTGAGTTTGAAGAGCCGCTGGCGAGATCTGAGATGCGATCGTTTCGGCGACGAACGACGCCCCGTACCCATTGAGGTGGTTTGTATCGCTGTAGAGAGCCTTGAGCCCGATCGAAGCCATGCACCTGCCCTGACGAACGGTATTGCAGAAGAGTGATTTGGGATGGACGCGCGAAGCTACCAAGGCGTCTGGGATGGCATCGAGCGCCTCGATCACGCGCCGGTTGCGTTCACGGAACACGACGTAGCTGGTGCTGATGTCCCCATCGAGCATGCCGAGCCGCTTCAGCTTGGCCATGTAGGGAGGGACGTCCCAGCCGACTTCGGGAATAGGGTAGACGAGGACGACCTTTTTCCGCGCTCCGGCCAACTCCTGGACAACAGCCGCAAGTGCTTCTTCGATGGTGATCGACCGCCCGATCCGCGCCAGATCCGGATACAGTTGTGTGTCGCTCCCAAACTCGATCCCGCCCTCCAGGTTATTGAAGCGAGAATTCTCGAACTTGGTCGCCCACCGTGCCACGATCACGACAGTGTCGATTGTCTCGGTGCGAAGCAGATAATCAAAAGCATCGTCCTGCCGGCGGCACCGGTCACCCGTATTGGCCCGGAGGAAATTGCGCACCGGCAAGCACCCCGCGACGTGCATGTCGACGACAGCCAGACCCTTCGTAGAAAGCGCGGCCGCTAACGGCTTCACAATTGAGCGCGCATGACTGTCGCCAATGATGGCGACACGTGGCTCGCCGTCTCCGTAGACGCAGGCGTTGTTCCACGCTTCGCTCTTGTCTCGCCTGCAGTGGTGATTGGCGACCAGACGTCCTGTCTTCGGTACGAACTCGTCCGTGTCAAACCGGTAGGCAAACCCCTTTGTGGTGACCCCGGCTACGAAGAACGCGACAAGGAGCGCGCTGGCGCCCGCCGCGCTGCCGATGAGGAGCGGCAGCCGGATGGCCGCACGGTTTCGAAATGGCCGCTCAATCACCCACCATGTCAGCGCCGCCAGCAAAACCGCGACGACAGCGAGCGCAAGAAAGACAGGCGTCCCAAGCGCGTCGGGGCTCCAGATTCGCGCAAATGCAAACAATGGATGATGCCAAAGATAGAGGCTGTAGCTGATGAGCCCAGTCGCAACAAACGGCCGCGACGCTAGAAGCCGGTACACGAGCGTTCCTTGCCGGGCGAACGCGATGACGAGGGCGGCGCCGATCGTCGGGACCAGCGTATAAACGCTCGGAAAGGGCGTTGCCTCGTCGAACGCAACGAACGCATAGAGCATCAGTCCGAGCCCGGTCAGGCTCGCCAATTCCCGAGTGAGCCACTGCCGCCGAAGTTCGAACCATTCGCCGCGCTGGAACTGCATGACCGCGAGAAGCGAGCCCAGCAGCAATTCCCATGCGCGGGTCGGTAGCAAAAAGAACCCATAGCTCGGCGTTGCCCACCACGACCAGCCACCGGCCGTCGCCGCCTGCCGCGGTTCCAGGTTGCCCCCTAGTTGCGCGAGGAAAAAACTGGCGGCGATCAGGCCGGCGAGTGTCGCGATTGTAAGCGTCCGCCCGCGAGCCAGGAGGAACAGGAATAGCAGGGGAAACAGTATGTAGAATTGCTCCTCGACCCCGAGGCTCCACGTATGCAACAGCGGCTTCAGTTCGGCCGCCTGATCGAAATATCCGCTCTGGAAATAGAAAACGAAATTGGACCCGGAGAGTAGTGCGCCCAAAAGGCTCGCGTTGAAGGACCCCAACTCCTCCGGCAACATCCACAAGTATGCGAAGGGAACGCAAACGAGGATCACCAGCAGAAGCGCCGGCAGAATGCGACGTGCCCGCCGCTCGTAGAACCCGGCAAGAGTAAAGGCTCCGGCGGCACGCTCGTGCAGAATGAGAGATGTGATGAGAAAGCCGCTGATCACAAAAAACACGTCGACGCCGGCGAAACCGCCTCCGACTGTTTCTACACCAGCATGAAACAGCACGACCGGAACCACCGCGACGGCCCGCAAGCCGTCGATTTCTCGTCGATATTCCATCCCCCGCGCGTCCCGTGTACGACGCCGAAGAAGTAGTGCCCGGCCGTGCCCCTGTCTACTGCAATGCAGTAAATCCACAAGGCATTGGCGCCCCTTCCGATTGCGCTGCTCCGGACGATCGTCATTCGTACCGCGATAGCTTGAGCATGCGAAAACTCGGCCGGAGATTTCGTCCGCAGCGGCCGCCCAATAACGTCGCGATGCGTCTCAGGACCAGCGCCTAGAGGGAGCCGTACCGATGCGGAAGCAGACTCGCGGACGGGTCGTGCGCGCCATGCCACTCGCCTGGACATGTGCCAGCAACTGTCACCCAGATGATCACACCAAAGAGCCCCCAATTGCTAACCTCTATTGTCGCTTATAAGAATTGAACATCGCGGATATTGATGTTCAGCCCTTTCCAGCATTTTCTGGACGGCGGCGCACAGCTTTTGCTGCGCCGAGCTGATGTGGACTTCGCAATTGTATAGCGAGCGGGTATAGCTAGGTCACGATAGAGCATATTTGAAAAATCAACGGAACTCTGTCGGCGTAGGGGGAGAAATGGCAGTCATCGCGCGTGGGTTTGCGGTTGTCGCCGCCGTCACAGGATTGCTCGCGGCCTCGGGAGCCGCATCAGCGCAGGAGTACAGGTTGTGTGCCCTCCGCGATGGCGCACGCGGTCCTTGTACGTGCGAAGCCAAAGGCGGCGCGCCTGGCGAATACGTTGAAGTGACGCGCAGCCGGTGTCGGCCAGCGCCCGTCGCGCAGAAGGCAGCACCAACCGCCACGCCGAACGCGGCGCCTGCGTCCGCCGCCGCCAACCCCACCGCGACCGCACCTGCACCTGCACCCGCAACGGCAACGCCCGATCCCGTGGCGCAAATCGAAACCGGAGGCCTCCCGTCGTCGCGGAAAATCCTCGACGTGCGCAGCCGCGGCAAACTTCTCTGCGGGATCAACCCCGACCTGCTCGGCTTTGCCAAGCAAACCGACGCGGGCAGCTGGATTGGTCTGGACGTCGATTTCTGCCGCGCCGTCGCCGCTGCCGTTTTCGGTGATGCAAGCAAGGTTGAGTTTGTCCCTGTCGATACGGCGAACCGCTTCGAGGCATTGAAAAGCGGCAAGATCGATCTTCTCGCACGCAACACGACCTGGACCATGGACCGCGATGTGCTGATGGGCTTCGAATTCGCTGGCATTCTCTACATTGACGGCCAGGGATTCATGACATCCGACGAGCGCGGCCTCGTCTCTGCCCAGCAACTCGCAGGCCTGCGGGTCTGCGTCGAAAGCGGCACGACGTCGGAAGCCAATGCCGGCTACTACTTCAAGGCTCACGGCATCGAGGCGGAACTGAAGGTTTACCCCGATCGCGCGGCCATGCTCGCGGCATACGGCAAGGGAGAGTGCGAGGCGATTTCCGGTGACCGGACATCTCTATTCTCGGATCGCTCGCGGCTGGCCGAGCCAGAAAAGCACGCGGTACTTCCGGAAGTGATTTCCAAGGAGCCACTCGGACCTGTCATTCTGCAGGATGACCGTGGCTGGATCGAAGCCGTGCGTTGGACATTGGCCGGACTGCTGAACGCCGAGGAGGTCGGCCTCAGCAAGGAACTGGCAACCGGAGAGGCGCCGCTCACTGGCGATGCTGCGCGTCTCGTCGAGGGAGCGGGCAAGAACGGCGAAGCGCTCGGTCTGTCGCCGACTTGGCTGCGCGACGTTGTCAAAGCTGTCGGCAACTACGGCGAAATGTTTGAGACCGATCTCGGCAAAGGCAGCCCGCTTGGCACGGAACGCGGCATCAATGCGTTGTGGAAGCGCGGTGGGGTTCTTTATGCACCACCGATGTGGTGAGGTGGACATCCCCATGAAGCTGAAGTCACCCCACCGTATAGTCCGCGCTGTTGTCGCCATGCTGGTGACCCTCGCCGCCTACACTGCGCCCGCTCTATCGCGCGAACGGATTCCCCCTCCCGAACCGAGCCGTAATGCTTGGGTCAGCCCCGCGACGGTCGCTGAAATGGGACGCGCGCTCGATCTCTACCGTCAGATCGCCCGCCAGCCCCAGCCGGCACCTCTTCCCAACAAGATCACGCTCCGTTCCGGCGACAGCGGAGCGGCCGTGGCCGATCTGCGCGCTCGTCTCATGCTGACAGGCGACTTGAAAACCCGCGGCGATGCTTACGCCTTCGATAGCGACGTCGAAGCCGCCGTGAAGCGCTATCAATTGCGCAATGGCATCGAGCCCTCGGGTATTGTTTATGGTGTGACGCAGCGCCTTTTGAACGTGCCGATGGATGTTCGCGTTCGGCAATTGGAACTGAACCTGCAGCGCATGCAGGAGTTGCTGCCGCGCATCTCCACCCAGCCGCGCTATATCGTCATGAATGCCGCCAGCTTTGAATTGCAGGGCATCGAAGGCGGCAACGTAGCCGTGACAAGCCGCACCATTGCCGGCAAGCGGGCAACACCGACCCCGGTGGTGTCGGCGCAGGTTCAAGCGCTGAACACGTTGCCGTACTGGCACGTGCCGGGCACGATCGCTAAAGCGGGACTAATCCCAATGATCCGCAAGGATCCTGGCTACCTCTACAAGGAACGCATCCGCGTTTTCTCCAGCTTCGGTGGCGATGAAGTCGATCCGGGTAGCGTCAACTGGTGGGGACCGGAAGCCGAGCGCTATGTGTTCCGCCAGGATCCAGGGCCGCAAAACGCCCTCGGGGTCCTACGCTTTGATATGCCCAACAAGCACATCGTCTACATGCACGACACGCCGATGAAAAACCTGTTCGACTATTTTGAACGTGCCGTGAGTGCCGGTTGTGTGCGGCTACAGAACTATTACGGCGTCGCAGATTGGGTGCTTGCCGGTCAGGATGGTCTCTCGGCCGCAGCACTGCGCGACCGCGTCGCAGCCGGTCAGCAAACAACCATCCGCTTGAAGCAGCCGGTTCCGGTCCATTTCGTTTATCTGACGGCGTGGGTCGACAATGGCGTCGTCCATTTTCGCAACGACCTCTACAACCGGGACGCGAGTGCATTTGTCAGCGCGGAAGATACTTCCGTCCGCCCGATGGGCGTTGCGATCGCTCCCTGATCTAGCCGGTATCGGGTTGCCAGCCGGCTTCGCCGATCAGCGGAACAAAGCGCACGCTGGTGAGCAATGTCCGCTCAAACCTATCCGCAGCGGTGCGCACAATGCGGATGAGGTCTTGCGATGTCGGGTCGCCGCCTACTGGCACCACGATGCGGCCGCCGACCGCCAGCTGTTCGAGAAGCGGCCGCGGCACGTCCGGTGCACCGGCTGAAACGAGAATGGCATCGAACGGCGCGTCCTCGCGCCAGCCTTGCGTTCCATCAGCGCACTTCACGGTGACGTTTTTGACGCCCGCGGCTGCAAGGTTGCGACGCGCCAGATCGGCGAGCGCCGGGAGCCTCTCGATGGTCAAGACAGTGCGAGCGACGTGAGCAAGGACGGCTGCGGCGTAGCCCGAGCCGCCACCAATCTCAAGCACCTTGTTTCCAGGTCCCAACTGCAGCGCCTCAATCATAAAAGCGACGATATAGGGCTGCGAAATGGTCTGTCCTTCGCCGATCGGGAGCGGCCGATCTTCGTACGCCAAGTCCTGCTGGTCACACGCAACGAACCTCTCGCGCGCAACAGTGCTCATGGCGGCCAGAACCCGCGCATCGGTGATGCCGCGCTCCGCCAGTTGCGTCTCGACCATGCGATGACGGCGCTCGGCCGTGATGTCATTTTTCGCCATGGCTCATTGCGATCCAAAATTCGAACATCGAATTCGAATTGGCAGCCGATCGAAAGGCACATCATTCTCCAGAGGCAAGGAGCGCCACGGACACCGCCGGCGCACACGCGGTAACCCATGCCGAGATCTCGGGACCTGCGCCTGCCAGTTGTGCAAACGGGATCGCCCGGCGCCCCAGGCGGTCTGCAATCAGCATCACGTCGGCTGCGCCGATCCCGGCTGCGATAACCGGCGCGCTGTCACTGAGCCCAACCCGCGACAGGACTTGCAACGCGCCGTCATGGATGGAGCGCAACTGCGTCTCGCGCACGTAGGCGGCCACGGCCTGCCAAGCGGCCGGCGTTCCGTCGCTGGCATCACGGCCGAGCATTCGCGCCAGCCGCACGCGGCTGCTCGCGACCGACTTATCCTTGCCGTCCGCCGTCGCATGCACGTCGAACTCTGAGAGATCGACACCCAGTATGCGGCGCACGTCGGCCATCGTTGCCAGATGCTCGCGCGCGAAGGTCACCCACGAACCATCGAATGGCGCGCGCGTCGCGACACCCATCACGGCTGTCCGCGTGAAGCCCGTATAGACAAGCTCGCCCGTTGCCTGCCGCGCGGCGTCGGTCAGGCCGGTGGCAGCCGGCTTGCCCTGTCGCACAGGGATGATGTCGGCCGTGGTCGACCCGAAGTCGATCAGAAGCGCTTCATCGTAATTGCGCGCCGTCAGCGCTGCTGTCGCGAGGAAGTTCGTTGAACCGACGTCGCCTGGATGCAAGCGCGCGGCCGCAGCCGGTCCAAATCCGCGCGGTCCCATCCAGAAGTGCGTACGTGGTCCGAACTCTCGCTCCATCCTCGCCATGAGAGTTTCGACGCCTGTCACGCGGTCGGGAAAAATGTCGGACAACTCACCCGTCATGGTAATCGCGAATTCATCGGCCTGCGCCAGCAACGGGGCCGCCTTGCGCAAGGCCGTATCCAGCTTTTCCAGGCCCATCCAAAGCCGGCAACGCAATTGCTGCACCGCGATAACGCGGCCGTCCTCGACCAGCGCAACCTTTAAATGCGCCCCGCCGACATCGAGCCCCGCCCGAATGGTCATCTCAACGGTCCTTCTTGAAATTCGTTTTGCCTTGAGTCACCAATCTCTCCGGGGAGGACAAGAATAAAATGCAGATAATCCCGGTCATCGATATTCGGGGCGGCGTAGCCGTGCGTGCAGTCGCTGGCGACAGAGCCCACTACAGGCCGATCAGGTCGCCGCTCACGGACAGTGCCGATCCTGTCGCTGTCGCACGCGGATACCAGTCTGTCTTTCCGTTTCCGACACTGTACTTAGCAGACCTCGACGGCATCGAGGGGCGCGGCTCAAATCACCACATCCATGGCCGCGTCGCCGATGCTTGGGAGGGCGGTGAAGTCTGGCTGGACGACGGCAGCATCGAAGCCGAGACCGCGCATCAACGCGTGCGTCGGGTAATCGGTTCGGAAACGCTTCTGGCCGCCGGCGCGTGTCAGTCGGTGCTGAGTGGCAAGCCGCTCAATCGCACGGGCATCCTGTCACTTGATTTTCGCGGCCTGACGTTCTTGGGCCCCCCGGAATTGCTGGCCTATCCGTCCGTCTGGCCCGGCGCGGTCATCGTCATGACGCTCGCCAAAGTCGGCCGCGCCGAAGGTCCCGACCTGAAACGTGTCGCAGCCGTCGCGGAAATGGCCGGACCCAAGCGGCGCGTCTTCGCGGCTGGCGGCGTGCGCCACATCGACGACGTGCGTGCGTTGCGCGATGCCGGGGCATCGGGAGTTCTTGTTGCCAGCGCGCTGCACGCCGGGAAAATAAAAACCGGCGATCTGGAACAGATCGCCGGTTGAAAGTTTCCTCAGTCCACACATTGCGAGTGGTTTGGGGAGCCCACTCGATGTGTCAGCCGTTCCAACGGCCAGAGAGTATTCTACCCAATCGCTGCAGCAGACCCGCTTTCATAGGCGGGGCATTGTTGGTCTTTTCCTGCTGTGGACGGTTTCCGCTTCAAGACTTGGCAGCGAAAGGATGTGCTGCCGAGTTGCGCTGAGCGGTAGCTTCAGCTGCGGTCGGCTTGCCGGCGACGGCACGCGCAATCGCTTCCTTGGTGGCGCGATAGTTGTAGTCCTGGATCTTGGCGTCGTCGGAAGCTTCCCAGTGGATGAACACGCCGACGAGGACATAAACGTCGTCAGCTTCGTTTGCCGGGATGATGCCTTCGGCAACCGAATCCTGAACGGCCTTAGCGACGCCGTACTGGGCCGGTCCGAACATCTGGACAGCCTGACGGGCGTCCTTGATGGTGACCTTGTTGAAAAGAATCGTGTTCGGCTTGCAGGCCAGGTTCGGCGCGATCACGGCGAGAAGCGTCGTGAAGCCGTCTTTATTATTGGCGAGGGCGTTCACGAACGCGGTCTCGGCAGCAGAGCCGCGCGGTCCGATGACGAGGTCGATGTGAGCGACTTCGTTGCCGTCGCCGACGAGCGACTCGCCGACCAGTACGCGATTGATCTTGGCCATAAGTGGGGTTCCTCCCAGTTTCGAACATACAAATGTGACCCGGCGCATCCGGGATACCCGGTTAGGCCGGTCACGATCGTTCCAAGCTATCGGTAGAGACAGGGGACGGTGAAAAAATCGACACCGGACCGGATCACCAGATAGCGGCGCGCCTAGAGCGCCGGGCCCTATTAGCCACAGAGCCCCCTGTTCGACAAGAGGCGATCCGTCTTTAGTCGAACCTGCGGCATTATATATAGATTTCACAGCGCTTTGAAACGCAGTGCTGCTTTTTTCTTACGGTCAGTTGGTGCGCGTTCAACATGCTTAAGAGGCCATTCTTCTCAATTGCGGCCCATCTGCGAGGCTTGCTGAAGGAGCCGCGCTGCAAAAACGCTGGCGCACATCAGATCGGCCAGCGAGCCGGGATTGGTGCCCCACGATTTCAACTCGGCATCGAATTGGAGTAGCCGCTCGCGATATCCCGGTTCAGCAATGGCCGAAGCGTCGGCTAGAGCCAGTGCGTCGAGCACGGCTCGAGCCCGCGACTGCACGCGGCGCGCAACATCGATGCCATGCTTGCGCGCAATATGTGAATCGCAGCGCTCCGCGAGGCTGCGCAGGAATAGAACGGCCAAGGCATCTTCCGCTGACGCTCCCGCCGCGCAATAGGCCGCGAACTGTCGAGCCGTCTCGAACACGCCTGCAAAATCGACCGCGTATTCATGTGCGATCATGTCTCGCCTGGCAGCCGCTCGCATCGCGTCGAGAAGTGTCCACGCCGCCGGCGGTTCGTTTCGGACATCGCCCGCCTCGTCTTGCCCCAGTCCTGCGGGATTGGCGTAGGCAATCGCAAGGTAGACGTCGCGGCCATCGTCGTGATCGAGCGCGTAAAGAACGGCGGCCAGCTTTTGCTCAAGCGGTGCGACGCCGTCTTGGCCCGCAGCGGCGGCGAGCGGCGCACACAATAATATGATCCCAAGGTTCGTATTCTGCCCGACCGCATCGAACGTCGCGACGACGGCTCTGTGAATGCGTTGGCCGACGCTAAGTTCGGGGTCGGTGATGAATGGCGCGGACACGACGGCGCTGGCGTCGAAGTCGGCCACCGTCATCCGGTGACCTTCTGCATGAATGTGCACGTTGCCCGGTTTCAACGTCCGCACTTCGAGCCGGCACGCCGCCAGATAGGCTTCACTAATCGCCGCACGCGGAAGCGCGCCGGTCATGCGCTGGTCTTCTCGGCAAGCGCTGCAAGGAAATCGTCGGCAAGTGTCCAGGCGATGTTGACGTCGGTCACACCTTGCAGACCTTTCCAAGCTGGATTGGAATTGATTTCGAGAACGAGCAGCCGCCCGGCCTCGTCACGGATCAGATCAACGCCGGCGTAATCCGCGCCGATCGCGCGCGCGGCCTCGAGTGCAAGATGGCTCATCTCCGGATCAGTTTCGATCCCGACGGGTTCGGCGCCCTGGTGGACATTCGTAATCCACGTTCGGCCGACGCGCGACATTGCTGCCAGAACACGGCCGCGCGAGACGAACAGTCGCCAATCTTCAAAGCGCGTATCAGCCGCCCCGCGCAGGTACCGCTGCACATAGTAGACGTCGCCCACTTCGACAGCATCGGGCAACTGGTCCGGTGCTTCGACCCTACGAACGCCATTACCCTGACTGCCGAACAGCGGCTTCACGACAACGGGGCGACCTTCCGCCGCGGCAAAGGCGCGTGCGGCTTCAATGCCCTCCGCAGCGCGCGTGACCGGTACCGGCAGCCCTGCCTTCTGAAAGAAAAACGTGGCCGTTGACTTATCGACACAGCGCTCGATGACACGGGCGTCGTTCCACACACGCACGCCGCTTTCGCGCAGCGCATGCAGGATGCCGAGCCGCAGCGTGATCTGTTCCAGGCTGCCGGTCGAGACGGAGCGGACGAACGCGCCATCCGGCAGGTCTCCGTCAAAGCCCGGAATGTGAATACCGGATTGGAGGCGCGTATCGAAGGCGCAGAACTTAAGACACGTGGTGATGACCTGCGCGCCGCGAGCCTGTAGTGCCTCACGCAGCCGCCGCGCATGCCAATCCCCGCCTCCGTCCTCGACGAAAAGGACAATCCGCGGCCCCCGCGATCCCGGTGCCCGCAAGCTGATGGAGAACGGCGGCGTGGTCATGGTTGCAACCTTCCCCCTCTCCGTGGGCGTGGACAATGGGGTTTACTTAAAGCTTGCTTCTACGATGTCGGCGGCAAGCTTGCCGGACTGGAACGAGGATCCTGTATCAAGATTGGATACGGTCACGACGGCCGGGCTGAACAGCATGGCGTCGATCTTGTAGAAGTCGCCGCCGACTTCCGCGAATGTTTCGGCGAACGGCCGGCCGTAGGATGACGACGTGTTCGACGGCAGCGCATCAGCCAGCTTCTTGGCCTCCGCGTCCGAGCCTTTCACGAATAGCTGAATACGCCCGCCATAGATGATCGCATCATTGGTGCGCCCCATCGCCTTGACGAAATCCGGGATCGGCGGGGCAAGCGGAGCCACACCGTATCCGTCGATGATGTTCTCGAGCGGGAAGTGCAGGGCGTGCGCCTTGTGCAGGGAAACTTCCAGCACGCGAGCGGCGATCTGGACCGTGCCGGCGAGGCTTCCCGTCGGCGCGTACAGGATCGTCAGATTGGCCGGCGCGATGCCGCACGCTGCGGCGATGTTCGCCGCGACCGTTGTGGGGGGAGCCTTGTCACCCTCGATCACCAGGGCGCCCTTGTTGTGATGATCGACGTAGCCGAGCTCCTTGTACAGGTCCTCGACCCGCGAGAGTGCGCGTGCTGGCCCCGAACCCAACGCGAAGAACCCGCTCGCATCTTCGGTAATTGTCCAGCCTGCGTATTGGCTGCCAAGACAAGCAATCACAGGGTTGGAGGAATGCACGACAACGCCGAGCGGCCAGTTAGGCAGCCCCGATGACGATGTGATCTGCACCGTGCCGAAACCACCCATGCAAACTTCGCCAAGAAGCCGCCCCGCTTCCAGCCCGCCGGGAACATTCGCGCCCAGATCGACAAGGCGCTCACCGCCCGCTCCCGTTGATACCGCGCAGCGTAACGCAGCGGCATTGGCAACGATCTCGTCAACAATTCTGGCCGCACGCGCATTGACGCTCGGCGCCTGATTGAAATGCATGGTCATGGTCTAACGTGTCCTTCCCGTTTCGAGCCTTCATACACGAGTTCAGCCAGCGCCAATAAGCGCTCACGGCAGAGGCGTTCCGCATCCCGGCTGGTTAACGCTGTCGCAGTCACGGTCGCCAGCGGCTGGCCGCGAGCAATCACCGTCCCTGGCGCCGGCCGGTCCGCAACCCACTCTGGCCAGTCGAGGGCTTCGACGGTCAATGATCCCCGGTCGGCGTAAAGATATGCGGCGGCGGCCGCACGCGGCGGAGCCCAGCGATCCTTCAGCACAGCGGCCGGATTATCACCCGCGGACGCGACAACGTGGGACGCGAAAAGGCTGCCCGACGCATCGTCGAAAATGTCGAGTGTGGCGCCAGGCCGCGGGTTGACTTCGAGCAGCAGCGGTTCGCCGTCATGGACGACGAAATCGAGCGATACGAGTCCTGTCAGACCGAACGCGTTGACGACCGTCACGGCGCTATCGATCAGATACGCTTCCAAGTCCGCCTCCACCGCCAGCCCGGATACGGCTCCTCCATAGCGATAGGGCCGCCGCCGGCGCGGTGAGGGCCATTGTCGCGAGAGTGCGACGGCCGTTCCGCGCGGACTTGCGACTGCCAGAACAGAAATCGCATCGCCTGGATGTTCACGCTGAAAATAACGCCGCGCGTCTGGCTCGAATGTCTCGGGGCAACAATGGATATGCAGCCCGCCACTGCCGCCGATCCGCTTCATCAGCCATCCCGTCCGATCTGCCGGCGGTTTGATTTCAGTCTGTGGGTGACGAATGCCAAGGTTGGCCAGCGTTCCGAAAAACACAGTGGGGTCTTTGACGCGCTGGATGGTTTCCGCGCTGTTGCCGATCAGTCGAAAGTGCTCGCTGAGCCGGGCGACGAGTTTCGGATTGCACTCAAAGCCCCCGCCGAGCACGAGCCCGATGGGCGCGCTGGGCGCTCGGTCCGCCAGAGCGTGGAGAGCGTCGAGGAGCGGCCGGCGGGTAAAGCCGATCTGCACGCGCGCCGGCAAGCAAACGAAATCATGCGCCGCCACGCGGGTATCGAGATCGCCGAAGCAATCAACGACCAGTGGCAGATAGCCCGCCCGCCGTGCCGATTGTGCGAGCGACCGTCCCGAAAAGCCAGCGATGAGAACCGTTGGCGGCGAGGATGGTTCTGGGGATGCCATATTACTCCCTCTCCCCATTGCTCTTGCAATGGGGAGAGGGTTGGGGTGAGGGGCAGCTTCTCGCTCTGAATAAGCGGCTGCCCCTCACCCTAACCCCCTCCCCACATGCGGGGAGAGGGGATCAGATCGCAGCGATCAGACGAGCCCGGTGAGCTCCTTCGCCTTGGCATAGGCGTGGCGGAAGTCGAGCGACAGCGCCTTGTCGGAACTGAGCATTTGTTTGAACAGCTCCGACTCCGTTTTGTATTTGATGTCGCCAATGGCCAGCGGTCCGACACCCAGAACGCCGGTCTCACCGAGGGGCTGGCCGTCCATGAACAAATCCATGCCTTCGACGCCGGCGGGCGGCACGGCGTTCACGTCGGCGATCGCGAGCAGGTTCTTGGCAGTCGCCAGCTGTTGCTTGGAAACGACCTGCACGCCGGCTGCGGCGGCAGCAAAGATGACCTCCGCGTTGGCAATCACTTCGCCACGCTGTTCAACCGTCTCGCCGTTCACCGGCTCGAGATCGACGCCGAACCGCTCCTTGGATACCGCAGCGCTCTTGATGACACGATCGACCCCGCGGTGCGCGACGAGCTGCACGTGCGCGCCTTCGAGTGCCGCGATGATCGAGGAGGCAAAGCCAACGACGCCGGTCGCGCCGAACACGGCGACTTTGACGCCCTTCCATGAGCGACCGAATTTCAGCTTCAAGACCCGCTCGACACACGCGACCATGGCTGCTGCCGTGGTGAATGAGCCGGCCGGATCGGCGAACGTCGAACATTCGAACGGTGGCACCAGCGCCTTGCGGGCCGCGTCGAGCATGTCGAGCGCGACGATGGCGTCTTTCCCGCCCATGAAGAAGCCGGTGCGAACACCATAGTTGGGCGGGCGTGAGAAGATCGCATCCTGAATGAGCGGCGTGACGTCGGTCAGTTCGACGTTCGTGTAGGGAACGATCACCTTGAAGCCCGCGTCGGCAGCCATGTTCACGTCGAACGGGCTGACGTGCTTGCGCGGGTCCAGCATGTGCAGGATGGGTGTCGCTTCGCTCATTGTTCTGATCTCCCGTGAAGAATTTTATTGACCGTCAAGGTCAGGCGGGGCCGATGACGGCGCCGGAGTTGCGACCCTGCACAATCCTAAGCTCGAGCCGCACCGCTTTAGCCTCTTCGACTAAAGAAGAATAGAGGCGCTGCGCCGCAGCCTCGCTATCGACAAATGCAAAGCCGGTTGGACCCCATGAACTCTGTCCAAGGCCGCTCGCCCCGGCCTCGCCGAGCCGCTTGACGATGTGCCCGACCGCCGGGCTCGACCATCCTGCGCCACCCTGTGCCGCTGAAAAATGCTGTCCGACAATCGACTGGATCTCGCTCAGCGCGGCCCCAAACGCCGCAATGTCATGTTCGACAATGCCCGGTAGAAGTCGCATCAGCGTCAGGCGACACAAATGTCCCGACAGGGCTTCAGGGAATTCGGGGAGCGCCTGGAATGCGGCCGTTTCTTTTTCCCCGTGCACGCCGACATCGCGCGGGTCGAGAACCAGGATGGCGCGCCAGTCAGTTGGAAAATCAAGGCGGACAACCGTTGGCGGTGGTTGTTGTAGGGTGCCCCGTCCGCCGTCGACAATGAACCCGCCTCGCTCAAAAGCGGTAATCCCGATCGCAGACCGGGCCCCGCGCTCAACGATTTCGCCAAGGGATTGATCCGAAACCGAACGGCGCGCCAGAGCCCGAATGGCCGCGCCGATTGCCAACGCAAGCTGCGTCCCAGAACCCAGCCCCGCATGCGCCGGAATGGCGTGCGTGACCTCGACTGCAAACGACTGGCCTTCGCCATAAAGATCCGCAAAGCGACGCAACGCCTTCTCGGCGCGTTCGCGCTCGGGTCCACTCGCTGACAGGCGCTCAGCCTCGCGAACGGTCAAAACCGTGGCCGGTTGATTAACGGCCAGTCCGATCGAGCCGTACTTGCGTCCGAGCGACCCGTTGAGGTCGACAAACCCCAGGTGCAGGCGGGCAGGTGCACTGACGGTGATGGCCCGCATCGGTCGAATGAGCCCGAGTGTTTGAAGTTGGCGCCGGGTCGCAAAAAGCGTCGCACCGGAATGCGAGAGACGATTGAAGGCGGACCCCAGTCGATCTACGGTGACGCAGCAAAAGTCAATCCCTGCCACATCAAGGAATTGCACGAATGACCCTGTCCCGCGACAAAGCCATGCCGGCAGCCGAGGTCGAAGCTTGGCTGAAACAGAATTTGCCCACTTGGCGGCTGGAGGATGGGTGGATCAGGCGGACCTACAAGACGAACAGCTGGAAGGGAACCTTGATGGTGGTCAATACGGTTGGCCATTTGGCCGAAGCCGCATGGCATCACCCCGACATCACAGCGTCCTATGCTTGGGTCGAAGTTCGTCTCATGACCCATTCGGCCAAAGGGATCACCGACAAGGACCTGCATCTGGCCAAGAAGATCGAAGAAGTCATCCAGTGGCAGCCGGCATCCGATACCAGCAACTCCCTCGAAGGCACGCCAGCAGATCCGCGCTTTGCCTACGTCAAATATGACTGAGCCTGCGCCGGATTTCGACGCTCTGATCGGCATCGGTTCCAATGTCGGTGATAAGGCTGGCAACATCGCCCGCGCTGTAGATCTGCTCTGTAGAGATGGCGCGGTGCGTCTCGTCCGCGCTTCGCGCCTCTACCGGTCCGCTCCCTGGGGAATTGCCGAGCAGGACTGGTTTGCCAATGCGGCGATTTCCGTCGCGACATCGGTCCCACCGCACGATCTGTTGCGCCGATGCTTGGCCGTCGAAGATGAAATGGGGCGCGTCCGGCAGGTCAAGTGGGGCCCGCGATTGATCGACGTCGATGTCCTGACCTATCGCGGCGAAACGGTCGATGACCCGGATTTGAAGCTGCCTCATCCCTATATCGAGCAGCGCTCGTTCGTTCTCGTGCCGCTGCTCGATATAGCTCCCGATGTATTCGTTCGGGGACGTTCGGTGACCGAGCTGGCGGCCGCAATCAAAACCGATGATTGTAGCCTCTGGCCCGACCGCTGACGGCAAGCGCTGCCTGAGCCCCTGGCCATCGATGCCTGGTCTGGTTCCGGAGTTCCGTTGAAACAAAAAAGAGAACCGCCACCGGGAACTCCGGCGACGGTTCAAAAATCTATCGTCGGTAGCAAGCTTACTTCTTGCACTCGCTCTTGATGTAGGCGAGCAGGTTGGCGCGATCCGTCGGATCCTTGACGCCGGCCGGGAAGATCATCTTATTGCCCGGGATAACGGCATCGTCTTTTTCAAACCACGACAGAAGCTTGGCATCGTCCCAGGTGATGCCCGACTTCTTCACAGCGTCCGAATAACCCGCATAGCCTTCAACCGTGCCGGCTGCACGGCCGTCAACGCACTGGAGGTTTGGACCAAGACCGTTCTTGCCAATCTGATGGCAAGCAGCACACTTCTTGAATACGGCTTTTCCGGCTTCGGCGTCCTGAGCCGAGGCGGCGAACGGAGCAGCCAGGATCAACCCGGCGGCAATAACCCACTTCATCATCTGCACTTCCTCCCGAACGTGGCACGGTAACCTTTGTTGACGGTCCGTGGATCCACTTATTACGACCCTAGCTGTTACGTTGCCAAAGTCCACCTGAACCCCGGATGAATACGACCCCGCGGCTCGGTGAAACATCAACGCCCGGAAAGGCGAAGAAGATTTCAGCCGGCGCGTTTATTACACCGAGATTCACCGGTCTGCCAGTGGCTTTAAGCGTCCGGGCTCAAGTGCCTCCAACCGTCACCTTTGCGGCGCCGACCCGGCGATAGACAAATTCGGGAGGGGTGGAGTGGCTCTCGACCTCAGCCACCTTGGCCCACTCTTCGTGCAAGGGAGAGAGTGAGCAGGCCGGGTCGGTATTCGTCGCATTGCCCGTCAGCGCGAAAGCCTGGCAGCGGCAGCCGCCGAAATCGACTTCCTTGCGTGGGCAGGACCGGCACGGCTCCTGCATCCATTCGGTGCCGCGATACTTGTTGAAAGCGTCGCCGTTGAGCCAGATATCGGCGAGCCTGCGATCCTTCACGTTATCGAACTGAAGGTGCGTAATCGACTCGGCGGCATGGCACGGCAGCACGCGCCCCGACGGCGTGACGTTCAGGATCTGTTTGGCCCATCCGCCCATGCACGGTTTGGGAAATTTTGCATAGTAGTCGGGCACGACCATGTCGATGACGATGATGCCTTTGTATTTTTCGCGCGCCTGTTCGACCTGTTTGGCCGCCGTCATGAAACTCTCGCGCGTCGGCATGAGCGTCGATCGATTGAGGAGGGCCCAGGCATAATACTGCACATGTGCAATCTCGATGCGCCCGGCGCCACACTCGATCGCAAACTCGATCATCCGCGGCACATTGAGGATGTTCTGGCGGTGGATCGGCGCATTGATCGTTAAGGCCATACCGGCCTCTTTCGCCCACTGCGAAACTTCAATCTTTTTGGCAAGCCCGCCCTTGTAAGCAGAAATGCGATCCGCGTTATCCGAATCCACGTCCTGAATTGAAAGCTGCACGTGATCGAGGCCGATCTCGGCCAACTTCATCATGCGCTCGCGGCCGAGCGTCACGCCAGCGGTGATGAGGTTTGTGTAAAGCCCTGCCTTGACCGCCGCGTCGAGAATGTCCTCCAGATCCTTGCGGACGGTCGGTTCGCCACCGGAAAGATGGACTTGCAAGATGCCAAGCTCTCCCGCCTGGCGCATGACATCCTGCCATTCCGCCGTGGTCAGTTCCGTCGCGACACGCTCCAGATCCGTGGGATTGGAGCAGTACGGGCACTGTAATGGGCAGCGATGCGTCAGCTCGCACAGCATGCCGACCGGTGCACGGGCGCACGACGGATCGACAGCGCTGACGGCTGTTGCTTCGACGGGGGTGACCTCGTTCATGGCTTCGCTCCGTTTTATTGTTGGGACAGTTCGCCAGCGTTCAGCACGCCCTTGTCTGCGAGGTCCTGCAGCATGTCGATGATGTCGTTCAAGATGAGGTCGAGCGGGGCCTTGTACTCGTCGGCCAAAATGCCGGCGATGTCGGCGACTGACCGCTCTCCGTCGCACTTTTGCAGCACGGCGACCGCGATGTCGTCGGGGTTAAACACGCGTTCGGGCGCCAAAAGTATCCAGCGGCCCCGACCAGCATCGTGCCGCATTTTTACAAAACGCGGCAGGCTCGGACGGCACGCGCCCGTAATCAAGGTTCGCTCGCGCTTGGCGTATTGACCCAAACTCATGTGCCGACATCCTCAGGCTGCCACGCACCGGGCGGCACGTTGCCGTTGATATAGGCATGATGGAGCGCGTCAAGCTGCACCCAAAGGACATTGCACTTGAACCGCACGGCATCGACGCAGGCTTCCTGCTCGGCGCGTGTGGCGGCATGCTGCTTGATGTAGTTCAACGCAAAATCGGCGTCGGCCGGCGCCTGCACGAGCCGTTTCTTGAAATATCCCATCACCGTGTCGTTGATGAAATCGTAGCCTTCCAGCATGCCGGCGATGCGCTCCTTGTGAATCTTGGGCGCAAAAAGTTCCGTCAGCGAGGAGGCAACCGCAATGGTCAGCGGCTGCTCGCGAACGAACGTGACATAGGCTTCGACCGCGAAACGCGTCGCCGGCAGAGCGCCGCGCATCGACTGGACGTACGCGCGCTCAAGTCCGAGCGCGTCGGTCAGTACGAGCCAGCGTTCGATGCCGCCGGTGTCATCGCCATATCCGTCATGTTCCAGGACGCGGTGCATCCACTCCCGGCGAAGCTCACGGTCCAGCGTCCGGCTGATGAGGGCCGCATCCTTACGCGGCACGGCCGATTGGTAGCAATAGCGGTTCAACGCCCAGGCCGCGACCTGGCTCTTCTTCAGCTTGCCGCCGTGCAGCAGCTTATGGAACGGGTGTTTGTCATGATAGCGCTCCGCACCCACCGCCTGGATAGCGGCCTCGAATTCCTGCCCAGACCAGAGGCGATTGTCGGTGCGGGCGGTACCCTTCAGATGGACGTCCGTCATATCATGATCTCCATTCCGTCGAAGCCAACTTCCCAGCCGGCCTTTTCAGCCACTTTACGCTCTGGGGAGTGATCGTCGAGTACGGGGTTGGAATTGTTGATGTGCACGTAGATTTTGCGCGCCACGTCCAGGTCCTTGAACGCGGCAATCGAACCGTTTGACCCGGAGATTGAGATGTGTCCCATCCGAGCGCCAGTTTTATTCAGTAATCCCTGCCGGATCATTTCGTCGTCGGTATAGAGCGTGCCGTCAAAGAATAAGAGAGGAGCGCCCTTCAGGCGATTGGCGAGCGGCGGATCGACCTCCGCGCATCCCGGCACGTAATAGAAAAAGCGCCCGCTGACCGTTTCAGTGACCTTGAGCCCGATGGTGTCACCATCACGGCTGCCGAAGGACTTCCCACCGGCCGTATCTTCGAGAAACAAGGCGATTTTGCCCGGTACGGCGAACGCTTCGACGGTCAGTCCCAGATCTTCGCCGTGATCTTCGAGAACCACCGGTTGGTCGAGCGGCAACTCAATTCGCGGCACGAGTTCTGGATTGCAGACGTTGAAAACCGAATTGGCTTGGATGGTCTTTAAGACGCGATCGGAGCCGTAGATGGTAAACGGCGTACCTTCGCGCAAGTTTATCAGGCCTATGATGTGATCGACGTCCGCGTTGGTGACGATGACCGCCTTGATCGGCGAATTGCGCAAAGACCCCATTGGGTCTGGCCACAGGGCGGGCGTAGCGGCGAGTTGCTGGCGCAGATCCGGCGAGCAATTCAATAAAACCCAGCGACGACCGTCTGCGCAAACCGCGAGTGACGACTGTGTGCGAGGCGCAAATCCCGGGTGACCGGTCCGCGCACTGGCGCTCATTGACCCATTGCAATTCCATTGCGGAAATCCGCCACCGGCGGATGCCCCGAGCACCTTTATCAGCATGATGTCCTGGCAGGCTTGAGAGGCGCGATGATAACGCGCAAACGATCACGGCGGCCATGGTTGGCCGCCGCGTCAGCTTATGCCGGCGCCGCGCTCAGCGAAGCACAGGCCGCACATCCAGCGTTTAGATGACGTCGATCTCTGCCGGCAGGTACGAGGTCACTTCGAGGCCGACTTCTTGCTCACGCACGGCGGGTTTGGTCCAGGTCTTCATGATGATGTCCTCCAAAGACAGTCGCGTTGGTTTTTTTTGTCGTTCTTCAGCCCCAACTGAGGGGTTCCGTCGCAGCAGGGTCTCCCGCCCTGATCACTCCGGAAATTGGCTTCGCGCCAATCTCGATAAGTTCTAAGAACACGATCGAACCCCGACCTTCAAGTCACTTGGAGTCACGAAAGCGTGTGGCCTAACAGAACTTTAGCTGCCGATAAGGCAAGCTTGTCGTAGATCGGAATCGCAAGTGTCCCGCGCAGTTCGTTGTGACAGGGTCGCAAAGCAGAACTTTCTTGGAATCGCGCAAAAAACGCCTCATTTAATGCCACTGGAGAGAAATAGCATTCTACCTAAGGCCCTGGCGCGTTTTCACTTGAAGCATAATTTTCCTGTGCTATTGTCCGCCGCCACGTGGAAGCAGACAACAAGTGGAGCTTCGATTTCGCGGGCGCTGGCGGAATTGAGGTGGGCTCGGTCACGTTGGCCGGCGCAGGACAACGTCCAAGCGGCGACAATGATCGTAGCGACCGCTTCAGAGAGGTGCCTATGACAGGAATTCGTGTGGCAGGCGCTATGGCGCCAGGCCGCGTTCAACTGATCGGCTGCGGTCCAGGCAGCGCCGATCTACTGACCTTGCGCGCCGCCCGCCTTATCGCGGAGGCTGACGTTTTGGTCGTCGATCGTCTGGTGGGCGATAGCGTTCTGGCGCATGCGCGCGCCGACGCGATCGTGATCCCCGTCGGCAAGGAAGCCGGCGGCCCGTCGACGTCGCAGGATGACATCAACCGCATACTCGTTCGCGAAGCATTGAAAGGTCAGGTCGTGGCCCGGCTCAAAGGCGGCGACGGCTTCGTATTCGGCCGTGCCGCGGAAGAAATTGCCGCTGTCCGCGCCGCCGGTATCGAGGTTGAAATCGTGCCGGGCATCACGGCTGCGCACGCCTGCGCGGCAAGCATCGCATTGCCGCTTACGCTTCGCGAGAGCGTGCGCCAGTTTTCGCTCGTCACAGGCGCTACGGCCGACGGCGAAATAGATCTCGACTGGACCGCGCTGGCTGCCCCGCATCAAGCTTTCGCCATCTACATGGGTGTCCGCACGGCTCGCACGTTGCGTCAGAAATTGCTTGCGGCCGGGGCGTTGCCGTCCATGCCCGTTGTTGTTGTCGAGAATGGTACGCGTGACAATGAACGCGCCGTCGCGACCACGCTCGCCGATCTCACCGATGCGATTCGCGCGTTTGGCATCGGCGGCCCCGCTATCATCTTTGGTAATCTGGCGTGGAGCGAGGCCAACCTGACGATGCCGGACAAGGTGCATGTCTATCGCGCGTCGCCCGATCAATCGAGCGAACGGACCCTTTCCGTTTCCGCCCCCGATACCCTCTAAGGCCCAACGCCGTCTAAGGAGAGAGACCTCGTGGCCCTGCCTCCGTTCCCGAAGAACGCGCCGTTTAGCGCCGAAGATCTGGCTTTTCTCAATCAACTCGTGCAGCGCTCGACACCGCTGCAGCGCAGCTGGCTGTCGGGGTTCCTGGCGGGCCTGGACGCGGCCCAAGGTGGCACGGGTGCGGTGGCGACTGTCCAGGCCGTTTCGGCTCAGCGTCCACGTATTCCGCTGACGATTTTGTACGGCAGCGAAAGCGGCAACGCTGAGGCTCTCGCCTACAAAGCCAAGAAGACGGCTGCAAAACTTAATTGCGATGCCAAGATCATGGACATGGGCGACATTGATGTCGCTGCGCTAGCCAAGATGAAGAATCTCGCCGTCTATGTCTCTACCTGGGGTGAGGGCGATCCCCCACAGCGCGCCGTCGACTTCTATAAAGATTTGATGAGCGACGCGGCACCGCGCCTCGACGGGGTTCGCTACGCCGTGCTCTCCCTGGGCGACACCGCCTATGTGAATTTCTGCGAAACAGGCAAAAAAATCGACGCGCGGTTGACCGATCTCGGGGCGACGCGCATCCACGATCGGATTGATCTCGATCTGGACTTTGCCAAGGCCGCCGCCGCCTGGACGGATGCATTGCTGGAAAAATTCTCTCCTGCGATCGACAATGCGTCGGCAACGGTGGTGCATGTCGATTTCAAGGGCGTCTCGGTCGATGATGAACCGGCCGAGCCGCTTTACACCGCCGAAGACCCAGCCGAAGCCGAGGTCTCCGCGCTCGTCGATCTCAACGGCTCAGGCTCCACGCGCGAAACCTATCATGTTGAGCTTGCGGTTGAAGCCGACGGTTTTGCATATGAGCCGGGCGCCGCAATCGGCGTGCTGCCGGAAAACGATCCGGCACTTGCTGCCGAAGTGGCGCGCGCTGCCGGTCTTGATAGCGACGCAAGTCTCGTCCTCAAACTCGCCAAGGGTTACGACATCACCACTCTGTCGCGCGCCACGGTCGACGCCTATGCCAAGCTGACCGGCCGCAAAGACGTCGCCAAACTCCTCGACGGCGATGCATTGTCAAAGTTTTCCTCCGACCGCCAGTTCGTCGATCTGCTGACCAGTTACCCGGAGAAACTGACGCCGAACCAACTTATCGGGCTGCTGCGCCCGTTGCCGGGCCGCCTTTATTCCGTCGCCTCCAGCATCAAGGCCCATCCGGGTGAAGCGCATCTTCTGGTTGGAGCGGTGCGCTGGGAGAGCCATGGGCGCAAGCGCGGCGGCGTAGCTTCAACCTACTTCGCGGACCGCCGCAAAGTGGGTGACAAGGTACGCATCTACGTCAAGCCGAACCGCCACTACGCGCTGCCCGCCGACGGCAACCGTCCGATCATCATGATCGGCGCCGGCACAGGCGTTGCGCCCTATCGCGGTTTCATCGAGGACCGCATCGAAAGCGGCGCCAAGGGCAAGAGCTGGCTGTTCTTCGGCGAACGCAACTACACCAACGACTTCCTGTATCAGCTTGAGTGGCAAGAACACTTGGCCGCGGGCGCGCTGACCCGCATCGACGTCGCATTCTCTCGCGACCAGCCGGAGAAGATCTACGTGCAGCATCGACTCTGGCAGCAGCGCCAGGACATTCTGGCCTGGCTCGAAGAGGGCGCGCATCTATATGTGTGCGGCGATGAAAAGGGCATGGCGAAGGACGTCGACAGCACGCTCGTCAGGATCTTGGCCGAAGGTGCCAAGGGCGACGAGGACACCGGTCGCGCCAAGCTCAAAGAACTGACCAAAGCCGGCCGTTATCAGCGCGATGTGTATTGAGCGAGATCGACATGACCGAACGCGCCAAGAATGAAATCATCAAAGAGAATAGCCGCCTGCTGCGCGGTGGGATTGCCGACGGTCTGAGCCATGTCGAGACCGGCGCCATCGACGAGGATGATACGCAGCTTCTAAAATTCCACGGCTCCTACATGCAGGATGACCGCGACGTTCGCGCCGAGCGCACGAAGAAAAAGCTCGAGAAGGCGTTCTCGTTCATGATCCGTCTGCGGCTGCCGGGCGGCGCGTTGACGGCCGACCAGTGGCTGAAGCTCGACGATATTGCCGTTACCTTTGCCAACGGCACGCTGCGATTGACCACGCGCGCGACATTCCAATACCACGGCGTCATCAAATCGAACCTGCGGCGCACGATGCAGGCGATCAATGCCGCCTGTATCGACACCATTGCCGCCTGCGGTGACGTCAACCGCAACGTCATGTCGGCATCGCATCCGTTCCTGTCGAAGGCGCACAAGCAGGCCGAGCATCTGGCGAAGGCCGTCAGCGATCACTTGCTGCCGCGCACGGGCGCCTATCACGAAATCTGGCTCGACGACGAGAAGGTGATCGAGAGTGCCGGCAACGCGCAGCCGGAGAGCGAGCCCATCTACGGCACGCTGTACCTGCCGCGTAAATTCAAGACCGTCATCGCGGTGCCGCCGGACAACGATGTCGACGTCTATGCCCATGACCTCGGCTACATCGCAATTCTCGATGCCGGCGAAGTGGTCGGCTGGAACGTTACCGTCGGCGGTGGCATGGGCATGACCCACGGTGAAACCGACACCTTCCCTCGAACAGCCGACATGCTCGGCTATTGCACGCCGGATCAGGCCGTGGATGTCGCCGAAAAAGTCGTGACCGTCCAGCGCGACTGGGGCAACCGGTCCGTGCGCAAGAACGCGCGCCTCAAGTACACCATTGAGCGCGTCGGGATTGACGCGTTCCGCGCCGAGGTGGAAAAGCGCCTCGGCACCAAACTTGGCGATCCGCGTCCCTTCACCTTTACGTCGACCGGCGATCCGATCGGCTGGCGTCAGACGCTTGATGGCAAGGCCGCCGACAAAAAATGGCATCTGACGCTCTACATCGAGAACGGGCGCGTCAAAGATACCGCCACGATGAAGTTGCGCACGGCACTGCGACAGATCGCTGAGGCTGGCGGCGTCGATTTCGTCGTCACCTCAAATCAAAATCTGGTCATCGCCAACGTAACGGCCAAGCACAAACCGAAGATTGAGGCGCTCCTGGAAAAGCATGGCGTAATGATTGCCACCTCTTCGGGCCTGCGCCGCAATGCAATGGCGTGCGTGGCGCTGCCCACGTGCGCGCTTGCACTGGCCGAAAGCGAGCGTTTCCTACCGAGCCTGGTGACGGATCTGGAAGAAATTCTCGATGCTGCGGGCCTGCGCGACGACGACATCGTCGTTCGCATGACGGGTTGTCCGAACGGCTGCGCCCGTCCGTATCTTTCAGAAATCGGCTTCGTGGGCCGTGCACCGGGATTGTACAACCTGTATCTCGGCGCGGCATTCGACGGCTCGCGCTTGTCGAAGCTCTACGCGCAGGACGTCAACCGCGAGCAGATCCTCAAACTTCTTGAACCAATCATCAAGCGCTACGCAAAAGAGCGCGACGCCGGGGAGCACTTCGGCAACTTCGTCGTGCGCGCTGGCATTGTGAAGGCGACGACGGCGGGGAACAACTTTCACGAAAACATCGTGCTGGCGAAAGTGTGAGGCGGCGAGCGCACAGTCGACACGGGCAGGCCAAGGGCTACGGCGGCCGTCGCTGCAGTTAGAGGCTGTCGTTCATTTTGCGGATGCGGTTGGCCAGGATCGCCATGATGTGCAGCGCGAATTCCGGCGTCTCCTGCACCAACGCCAGAAACTGTGCGCGGCTCAATTCCATCACCTCGGTCGCCTCCATCGCAACGGCCGCCGCGCTGCGAGGCGCTTCGTCAATCAGCGCCATCTCGCCGAAAACGCCGCCGGGCCCCACATTCTCAAGAATGGTGCCATAGGTTACGATCTGCACTTTGCCGCTGCGCACCACATAAAGATGCGAGGCCGGGTCGTCCTGCTTGAAAACCTTTTCACCGGCCGCGAACGAATGCAGCGTAGCGCCGACTTCGGCGAGGCTCGAAAATTGTAACATCGAGACCGTCTCCACGTGGATGTGCGAGGGGGAAGTCTAGGCAAGGCACGCCAACCGCGCAAGGCAATGCCGGCCAGGAATTAAAAGACGGCCAAATATATGGTGCGCGCGCTTAACAGGATCACGACGGTGCCCACAAGGGTCATCAGGATCTTGGGTGGCAGATACTTGGCGGCATAGGCCGCGAAGGGGGCCGCGATGACACCGCCGATGACAAGCCCGAGGATTGTCGGCCATAGCTCAAGTCCGATGGTGGCGATGAACGTCGCTGAAATCGTAAGTGTAACGAAGAATTCGGCCATGTTCACCGAACCGATGGTGAACCGCGGCTGCGTCCCCTGTCCGAGCAACGTCGAAGTCACGATCGGCCCCCACCCGCCGCCTCCGATGGCATCGACGAAGCCGCCGACGAAGCCGAGCGGCGCGATGTTCTTGGGCGGTTCGTCGATGAACGAGTGCTTGCGGTGCACGGCTTTGTAAATGATGAAGACGCCAATCAGCAGCAGATAGCCACTGATGAACGGCTTGACGACGTCGCCCGGAATATTGGTCAGCACGTAGGCCCCGATCGCCCCGCCAATGGAGCCGGGAATGGCAAGGCGCCAGATCAGCCGCCGGTCGAGGTTGCCGAACCTCCAATGCGCCAGACCCGACGCGCCGGTCGTAAACGTTTCGGCGGCATGCACGCACGCGCTGGCGGTGGCTGGTGGCACGCCGAAACTGAGCATTACCGACGTCGAGGTCACGCCGTAAGCCATGCCGATAGCGCCGTCGACCATCTGCGCGACGAAGCCGACGATCACGTAAAAGAGTATGTCTTCGCTCATGCGGTCTTGGCTCGCGGCCCCCCGAGGTTTCCGCGATGGATGCGGACTAGTCCCTTACAGCTAAATCACATAGTCGGGCAGGCTTTCAACTTCGACGGCGACCCCCGCCGAGCGAAGCAGCAACGCGACCTCGTTCGCGCGCCGTCGGAATTCCGCCTCTCCCTCCGGCGTGTTGGCAATGTCCGAGGATAGGCCCCGGGCGAGCATGGCGCGCGTCAGCACGAAAACATTGTCCTGTTGCTGAATATCCGGGCTTGCAGATGTGACTGTGCCGCCCGCGATGGTCGCGCCGGAGATGGCATCGACCAGCATAAACGAGCCAGTCTCCTGCGCCTCTACGAAGCGATCGATGGCCGTCGCGCGGCCGAGCGCCACATTGGCGATGGCAATATCGTTAACCTTGCATGCTGTCGCGGGATGGACCGCGAGCGAGTCGAGATCGAGCAAGGATTTGATCTCGATGTTCGTCACCGGCACGAGATCGGTGGCCGTCCGCACCAGATAGCTGCCGCGCTTGTCGAAAGGAATTTCGGAAAGCCACACGAAACGCGCCTCGATGGTGCGGGCGACGACGGGCGCGGCTTCAGGCGCGGCGAGAACCGAACCGCGCGATACGTCGAGATCAGTATCGAGCTGGATTGCGACGGCCTGTCCCTGAACCGCTTCCTGGTAATCGCGATCCATGGTGGCGATGCGTTGCACTTTGGCGGAGCGGCGGCTGACCGGATCGACGACCGTATCGCCCACACGAACCGTGCCTGAAGAAATCGTGCCGGCCAGTCCGCGGAAATCCGCGCGACTGTCGCGCAGCACCGTCTGCACCGGCATGCGGAACGCACCGACCGGCTCCGTGCCTCGGCTGGGAATCTCTTCCAGGTGTTCCAGCAGCGATGGTCCCGTATACCAGGCCATGTGCTTCGATCGCTCGGCGACATTGTCGCCAGAGACCGCCGCGACCGGAATGGCGACCGCCTCGCGAAAGCCGAAGCGCCACATCAGCGTGCGGAAGTCATGCTCAATCTGGCGAAAGCGACTTTCGGACCAATCGACCAGATCCATTTTATTGACCGCCAGCACAACGCGTTTCAAGCCGACGAGATCGAGGATCGCGGCATGGCGGCGTGTCTGCACCTTGATGCCATGGCGCGCATCGATCAGCATGATGGCGACATCCGCGTGCGACGCACCCGACGCCATGTTGCGCGTGTACTGTTCGTGTCCCGGGCTGTCGATCACGACGAAGCGGCGCGTCTTGGTATCGAAATATCGCCACGCAATATCGATCGTGATGCCCTGTTCACGTTCCGCAACGAGACCATCCATCAATAGCGAAAAATCCGGATGCCCCCCGTCGACCCTGCGGCCACGTTCGAGCGTAGCGCGCTGGTCGTCGAAGAGGTCGGTGGCGTCCCAGAGCAGGCGGCCGATGAGGGTCGACTTGCCGTCGTCCACAGAACCGCACGTCAGCACGCGCAGCATTCCGGAAAGCTCGGGCGCCACGTCCGCGATCACGCCGGTAGTTGGCGTCACGAGCGTCGATACGTTCAAATCTTTCATGGCCGGTTGCGCGGTCATCAGAAATAACCTTCCTGCTTCTTCTTCTCCATGGCGCCCACTTGATCGTGATCGATCAACCGGCCGGAACGCTCCGAGTTGCGAGCCCCGAGCGTTTCCGCAACGACCTCCTCGATCGTGACGGCGTTCGATTCGACGGCGGCCGTGAGCGGCCAGCAGCCAAGCGTCCGAAACCGGATCGAGCGCATGACCGGCGTCTCGCCTGGCTTCAAGGGAAAGCGATTGTCGTCATACATGAGGATTTGGCCGTTGCGCTCGATGGTTGGCCGTTCGGCCGCCATATAGAGAGGCACCACATCGAGCTTTTCGCGCAGGATGTAGCGCCAGATATCGCGCTCGGTCCAATTCGAAAGCGGAAAGATGCGCGCGGTTTCACCCGCGCCCAGCCGGCCGTTGAGCAAGCGCCACATCTCAGGACGTTGCCGGCGCGGATCCCAGCGATGACCCTCTGCGCGGAAGGAAAAGACGCGCTCCTTCGCGCGGCTTGCCTCCTCGTCGCGACGCGCGCCGCCGAACGCGCCATCGAACCCGTGTTGATCAAGCCCCGCCTTCAGCGGCACTGTCTTCATGATGTCCGTGTAGATCGATGGCGAATAGTCGTAAGGGTTCACGCCCTTGGCGATCGCTTCGTGGTTCGTCATCTCGATCAGATCGAGATCGAACTCCTTCACCCAGTGATCGCGGAATGCGATCATTTCCTTGAACTTCCACGTCGTGTTCACGTGCAGGATCGGAAAGGGCAGTTTGCCGGGCCAGAAAGCCTTCCGAGCCAGATGCAGAAGAACAGTTGAATCCTTGCCGATCGAATACAGCAGCACGGGTTTGCGGAATTGAGCGGCCGCCTCGCGAAAAATATGGATGCTCTCGGCTTCGAGCAGATCGAGATGTGAAATTTCTACAGTCATGCAGCGGCATCCTGAGCTTTCGGGCGATTGTGCAGCCCGCATTCCTTCCCATCTTCGTTCTCCCACCACCAGCGACCGGCGCGGATGTCTTCGCCCGGGTGAATGGCGCGCGTGCACGGCTGGCAGCCGATGGAAGGGAAGCCCCGCGCGTGCAAAGGATTAACGGGCACGGCATTCGCCTCCACGTAGGCTTCAAGTGCTTCGAGTGACCAATCAGCGATGGGGTTCAGTTTGATGAGAGAAAGGTTTGCGTCCCATTCGGCAAAGGGCACGTGCGCGCGGCCAGCCGATTGATCGCGGCGAAGACCCGTGATCCAGCCGTCGGCACCGGCCAACGCCTTGTTCAAAGGATGCACCTTGCGAACATTGCAGCAGGCTTTGCGGTTTTCGATGGCCTGACGGAAACCCATGATGCCATCGCGCGCGACCAGCGCTTCAACCTCGGTTGCGTCGGGAAAAACAATGCGGATGCGCCGGTCGTATCGCGCCTCCGTCGCTGAGAGCGTTTCCAGAGTTTCGGGAAAATGGCGGCCGGTATCGAGAGTGAAAACATCGAACGGCAGTTCTGCCAATGCGATGCCGGCAAAAACAGCCTGATCCTCGATGCCCAGTGAGGTGGAAAAGGCGACGCGGCCGGGGACATGGTCTGCGATCAAACGAAGCCGTGCAACGAGGTCCGGCGCAGCGGCGATCGCGTCATCGAGCCTGGCAGCCTCGGCGGCGCCTGCTGCGGGCGAAATTGGCTGGCTCGCGGCCCCAGCGGGCTGCGGTTGGGATAAAGGGTGCGTCATGGAAGAGCCTCCGGAATTTCCGGAACTTAAGCGAAATCAATCCGCAATTGAAGCCTTGAGTAGAAAAAAGAACGGATTGCTTTGCGCGGTGGGCGCACAGAGAGAAAATTTTTGCGTTTATGCACTGCAGCGCAATCCCGTCCCAGGGATTGCCGGCAGACGGTCGCGGCGGCAGCGGTCGGCTGCGGCCATCACTCGCCTAAATACTGCATGACGCCGTGTGCCGCCGCCAGTCCGGTGGCGAGCGTCGCCTGCAGCAGGTAGCCGCCGGTGGGGGCGTCCCAGTCGAGCATTTCTCCGGCAACGAACGTTCCAGGGCGCGCTTTCAACATCAGCTTATCGTTGAGCCCATCAAAGGCGACGCCGCCAGCGGTGGAGATCGCGCGGTCCAGACCGCACGTGCCTTTCACCGTTAAAGGCAACGCCTTGATCAATCGGGCGAGGTCATCGGGATCGTGGGGCAGGTCGCGCTGTGCCTCGCGCAGGATACCGATGGCGGTGGGCGCGAGCTTCAGGCATTTGCGCAGCCAATTGGAAACCGAATCCTTGCCGCGCGGACGGCGCAAACGGTTGGCGATAACCTCGTGTGGTTCGTCGGGCTTGAGGTCGAGGCTGATAACAACCCACGACCCCCCCTGTGTGCGTTCAGAAATCGTGGACGAGAGGGCGTAAACCACGCCACCTTCCAAGCCGTTGCGCGTCACAACCGCTTCGCCGCGCTGTGTTTCGCCTTCGAACGTAACCCCGACGCGCTTCAAGGGTTCGCCCGCAAAACGCGATTTCAGATGCTCACTCCAATCGATGAGAAGACCGCAATTCGAAGGTGTAAATGGTGTGACGGCTATTCCTTCCGATTGAAGGATCGCGCGCCAAGATCCGTCCGAGCCCAGGCGTGGCCAACTCGCGCCGCCAAGCGCCAGGATCGTTGCGTCGCAGGCAAATGCGACCGGCGTCTCGCCGTTGTCGCTGATGAGTGGTTGTGCGTTTTCGCTCCAGCCTTGCCATGTCTGGTGCAGCTTTATCTCAACCCCCAGTGCGTTGAGGCGGCGTAGCCATGCGCGCAGCAGCGGCGAAGCCTTCATCGCTTTGGGAAAAATGCGTCCGCTCGTGCCGACGAAGGTTTCCTGGCCCAGGCCCTCGGCCCATGCGACGACCTCTACGGGTGGATGAACTTCGATATATCGCGCAAGGTCTGAGGCACGCGCACCGTAGCGCGGCAGGAACGTTTCCAACGCCTCCGAATGAGTGAGATTGAGGCCACCGCGGCCCGCCATGAGGAACTTGCGCGCCGGCGAGGCCATGCGATCAAACACGGTGACGCGAAGTCCGTGCTGGCTCAGCATTTCGGCGGCGGCAAGGCCAGCGGGGCCCGCACCGATGATGGCAACGTGTTTCAAAGGGAGGGGAGCTTTCTCGTTCGATCAGGCCGCGAGGCTTACCACGTTCCGGTGTTGGGCATGGATGTCCACGGATCACTCGGCGCGAGTGCCGCGCCTTTTTGCAGCAACTCGACCGAGACGAGATCGGGCGACCGCACGAAGGCCATTCGCCCGTCACGCGGTGGCCGCGCAATGGTCACGCCACCTGCCTGCAACCTCTGGCAGGTGGCGTAAATGTCGTCGACCTCGAAGGCGAGGTGGCCAAAGTTTCGGGCTGAGTCATAGATTTCAGGGTCCCAATTGTGGGTCAACTCGATCAACGGTGCCCTCTCGGTCCCCGCGCGCGGCTGGTCGCCAGGAGCAGCAAGAAACACCAGCGTAAATCGTCCAACAGGGTTGTCGAACCGCCGGATTTCGATCAGTCCCAACTGCTCGCAATAGAAGCGCAAACTCGCGCTGAGATCAGTGACGCGGACCATCGTATGCAAAAATCGCATGCACCATTCCTGGTTTTATCGAGGTGAAAAGGTGTGGCTGAAGGGCCAGCCGTCAATCGCCATCCCGCGCCATAACAGAGCAGAGCGCCCCGGCTGCATGTGGATAACTGGTGGATGGGGAGCTGCCAAGACCCGTCAGCGGGCACGAACCAAAGTAACCAGAACCAGCTGGTTGCAGGCGAATCAAGCACCGCGATTCGGTCGCCCGGATGTCAGTTATTCAATGTGCATTTGACGGTTGAACACCATTCAAAAATACTATGCCCAAGAAACTCCATCTTTGGGGAAGGGTGGCTTTAGCCAAGCTTTATCCGAGGGTTAGATTTAGTACCTTCCTGTGAAGAAGCGGGTCGGCAGGGCCATGAGGCAAAAATTGGGGGTAGCGGCGCAGCTACGCCTTGGCATAGTTAACACACCGGCATCGTCCGGCCTTCGCGGAGAGGGCAACGGTCGGATGATCGTCGGGGCGTCTAGAGGGGCGCAGCAGTAGAGAGAGCACAAGTAAGCGGGGTACACGCAAATGGGGGAAGTCAAGGGGTCTCCGGCGACAATGGTCGCCGGTGAGTTGACAGCGGCTGACGCAGCAAGTCTCGAAGATGGCGTCGAGGTTGTGGAGATCGCCGGGAGCATCAAGTGGTTTGACGTCTCGAAGGGCTATGGCTTCATCGTCCCGGACAACGGTCTCACCGACGTACTTTTGCACGTCACGTGCCTGCGGGCTGGCGGCTATCAAACGGCCTACGAGGGCGCTCGCGTCCATTGTCAGGTTCTGAAGCGTCCGAAGGGCATGCAGGCCTTCCACATTCTCTCGATGGACGAGAGCACGGCCATTCATCCATCGCTCCTGCCGCAGCGCACGCACGTGCAGGTTGTGGCTGAAAGTGATTGGGAGCGCGCCACCGTCAAGTGGTTCAATCGGGTCCGTGGCTTTGGCTTCCTCACGCGAGGCGAAACCACGCCGGATATTTTCTGCCACATGGAAACGTTACGCCGGTTCGGCTTTACGGAACTGCGGCCCGGGCAAACTCTTCTGGTGCGCTGGGGGTATGGTTCAAAAGGCGTGATGGCTGCGGAATTGCGTCCGGATGGTCCGGCACAGGGAGTGCCGCCGTCCCCGCATTGATGGCCGCCGTCCCTGCAATGAAGGGATGAGGTATGGCACAGCGTCGACAGACAACGAGGGCTGCCCTGGGGGCGGCCCTTGCTTTTTTAAGCGGCGGCCTGGGTCTGGCTGTGGCGACCGCGCGCGACGGCCGGGCGGACCCAGCCCCCCAGTCAACCGAAAAGCTCGATATTGTGACCAAAGCCGGCGTCGTGACTCTCGATGTCGAGATCGCCGACACACCGGCTCGGCAGGCGTTAGGCCTCATGTACCGCACCGAACTGCCCGAGCGCCGCGGTATGCTGTTCACGCATTCGCCGCCGCGTGAGACCTCAATGTGGATGCGCAACACCTACATCCCGCTCGACATGGTATTCATCCGGTCAGACGGAACCGTGCACCGGATCGAAGCAATGACCGAGCCGCACTCCGAGGACATCATTGCGTCCAATGGACCCGTGGCAGCGGTTCTCGAAATTGCGGGCGGTGCCGCCAAGCGCCTGGGCTTGAAGCCCGGCGACAAGGTCCGCCATCGACATTTCACGTCTGCCACCCGGCCCTAAACGGGTGGCGCTCAACCGGCAAATAAAGCCGCCCTTGACCCCGGTCGAACGAAACGGCAGACAGAGGGCATCGGGGCGTAGCTCAGCCTGGTAGAGCATCTGCTTTGGGAGCAGAGGGTCGTGGGTTCAAATCCTGTCGCCCCGACCATATACATCGACGTTGATCAAGATCGGGTCGAACCATGACAGTGAGGATCTACAAGCCGGCCAAGACGGCGATGCAGTCCGGCGAGGGCCGCACGCGGGAATGGATCCTCGAATACGAGCCCTCGGCGGCGCGCCAGATCGATCCGTTGATGGGCTGGACGTCGTCATCTGACATGCGCCAGCAGGTCAAGCTCGCCTTCGACACGAAGGAAGAAGCAATGACCTATGCGACGCGCAACGGCCTCGCCTACACCGTCATCGAGCCGACGCCGCGCAAGCCACTCCGCAAAGCCTACGCCGACAACTTCCAATTCGGCCGCCGCGATAACTGGACCCATTAATTGCTGCGGCGTCGCTCGCGTGGCGTGACGCCGTCCACTCCGACGATGTAGCGATCACACTCCGCGCCCGTAGCTCAGTTGGATAGAGCACTCGCCTTCTAAGTCGTTGTTCTGACCGAGAAAAATTTAGTGGGTTCAAGGGCTTGGCGAATGGCCGATTTTCTGCGAACCGTGTACCGAACCGTATCGATCCAGTTCGCGCCCGTAGCTCAGCTGGATAGAGCACGAGATTTCTAATCTTGGGGTCGCAGGGAAATATAATAAGAAATGACTTGTTGTCAGGGTCGGCGCTGGCCCCGATTTGGAGTCTAGGGCCAGCGCCAATCGATTATTCGGATGCTTTTTCCTCGGAGCGCGGCTCCAAGCTGAGGATGGTTGGCTCAAACCCAAGGGCGACGATCTCTTCGTTCAACTCCTGAATCTGTTCTTCAAAGTGCTGCCGAAGGATCGTCGCCACCGCAGCCACTGGAAGCGATTCTGCGACTTGATCGTGATCGAAGGCGGAAGAGTAGTGTCGCTTCAGAGGAATTGAGACCCGAACAAACTTGGCCTTCCGGAACGTGTCCCACGTCTCTGTGATCTTCACAATTTTGGCCTGAATTGAAGCTGCTTTCGGAGCTGCTTCGACAGACATCCGGCCTGCCTTGGGGCTGCGGTGGTCGTTCGACGTTTTCATGTTGGTCGTTCCTCGCGAGTTGATGAAAAGAACGCACGTCTCCCGTGCGTTCCAACACCGTTGAGTCGCGAGATGCCGGTATGATCGAGAGCCCGCAGCGGAGGACCGCTTGCTTTGTAGCGATCCCCTCTGGCTCTCAGGACCGGGTGGGCGGTTGCGCGGTTGGATTCGCAGCGCCCTGGACGTCAAAATTGAAAGCCAGATTGGGACGAATGTCAAATCATCGGCGCTGCGAGCTCAAGAGCGCGCGGCCCATTGCCGTCGGGAAATCTTGCTAGCTGAAATTAGAAGTCAATGGGACCACGACAGATCTCGGGTCGGTCGGCCAGTCGCCGATTAAGCGGAGCCAGAATTTCACGCAGGCATTCAACCGCACGGCAGCGACATCCCATGTGTGGACATCGAGCTCGGCATGCTCGGCAACGCCAAAGACGTCGCCGAGCACGTCCGTTGTTGGGAGTATTTCGACTGCCGGTCAGATATCAATCTTCTCCGCGATCTCGATCGCATCGTCGACCTCTATGCCGAGATACCTCACCGTGCTCTCGATCTTGGAGTGACCGAGCAGAAGCTGGACAGCCCGGAGATTGCCAGTTCGCCGGTAGATCAGCACCGCCTTTGTTCGGCGCAGGGAATGGGTGCCGAATTTCGCGGGGTTGAGGCCGATGCTGGCGACCCACTCTTGGACGAGGCGAGCGTACTGACGGGTGGTCAAGCCGCGCTTACCATCATCTTTGCGGCCGGCGAACAGAAACTGGCCTGGCTGTCGCCCGGTCTTTCTCAGGTAGTCGTCGATGGCCATTCGCGACTGGTCCGTCAGCTCGAATCGTACCGGCCTGCCGGTCTTCTTCTGCCGTATGGTCGCGCGGTCCATTGAGTAGCCGCTTGGGGCAACGTCATCGACGTGAACGGCGACGACGTCACAACCGCGCAATTTGCTATCGATAGCGAAGTTGAACAACGCGAGATCACGCGTTTTGCGTTCGATTTGCAGCTTCGTTCGTATCGACCAGACGTGGCTTGGCTTTAGAGGAGGCTTGGCTCCGATGAGCTTGCCTTTGTTCCAGGGTGTTCTGGATAGCTGCTTGTTAGGTGTGCATGCTGGTTCCTTTTCCATGGTGGGTCTCCTGGTTAGAGAGACGACCAAGCATGCTCCCGATCCGGAGCGGCAGCTGATGGCATGTCCGGTTTCGGCTTAGTTATTCAAAGGATTGGTTACCCGCTTCAAGTTTAGGGCGCCGGTGAGCGGCGGTGTCCGGCCATCCACAGTGCCTGCTGCGCCGGCGCGGCAGGCCGAAACCCCTTCAGCGGCACGCGGGTCTGATTATACCCCGATACCAGTCAATCGCTTGAGGCCCGTTCAGGGCCATTAGCGACCTATCGGGCCTTTTCCGCCAGCGCGCCGCACAAAGCTGCTTCGTCCCAGAAGCAGAAGTCGACAGCCTTGCAATCGGCGACGCTAATGCCCTCGCCGATCACGTCCGCTATGTGGGGAAGCCCAGTCAATGTCACGGGTGGTTTAACGCTTCCACATGACCCGACTCGGACCTCGGACATTCTGGTCCGGCGTAGCCGGCCATCGTCGCTGTGCTGAGAAAGCAGACGGTGCCTTTGCGAAGGGGCGAAATTCGGGCCTCGCCACGCCAAAGGCATCCACCTCTACAGCCCCAACCTTCCCCGCTTTCACCTTCCACGCCTAGACGTGATGGCTGACGCGGGTTGCCCGGCGCAGACTAGCGGCTGATTTCGAAGAGGAACCACGCACGGCGTTCCGCCTCGTCCGTCCAGGTATCGATCAGGCCGGACGTCGCATTATCTTTCGCCTCGTCCGCAACTTCCTTGGCGCGGCGAAACGACTCGACCATGTGGAGATTGTCGGCGCGGAGTTCGCCCAGCATGTCCTGCGGCATCACGAACTCAGCATCATTGTCCTTGATGGTCTGGTAGCGCGCGATATCGCCGATCGATCGAATGGTGGTGTTGCCCGTCTTTCGGGCGCGCTCGGCGATCGCATCGGTGGCGGCTAGGATCTCTGCAGCCTGCTCATCAAGAAGCAGGTGATAGTCCCTGAAGTAGGGGCCGGAGACGTGCCAGTGGAAATTTTTTGTCTTCAGGTAGATCGCGTAGCTGTTCGCCAGAATAATCTTCAGAGCGTCGGCGACAGTCATCGCCGCGCATTCGTCAAGTTCAGAAGGTGTCGGAAGGGCGGCGGCATTGTTGTTCGTCATCGCTTAGACTTTCCCAATCTGGCTTACAAGAGCCAGCACCGATTCCCCCACGGATGGCGATGTATAGAGGATGAATTCATCGCCAGACGAAGTCCGATGACCGGCAGCTATAGTTTCGATGCCTTTGAGCGACATGCGCAGTCGTAGGGAGCCGGGCGTCGCAGGCGGCCCGGTCGGCCGGGACCTCCAGCTGCCCGTCAGGGGTCCGGTCGGAAATCCAGCACGAACGCGACGACCTTTTCGGCGGACATCTCGCACGGCTTCAGCAATGTTCTATCTGATGTGACGCGATACAGGTTGAAGCTGACAATGTCGGTCCCGGCCAACTCCCTGGCGAACAGGCTGTTGCGACTTCCGTCCCCGGATCGCCGGACGATCAAGCCGAAACGCCGGCCTTCGTAGGCCCCTTCGCTGTATCCCTCCGCAAGCTTTGCGAAAGCGGCATCGAACTCGGCATGCTCCATCTCATCCACCCGAATTGATCCAACAGAGGCGCAGAGGGTGCGAGACCGCCAGCGCCGGTCCACGCGAAGGGGGCGGGCAGATTCCTGCACTGCACAGGGCTATCAGCGAAGCCGCCGCCTGTCCGTCTGCTACGCAACGTCCACGCCTTTCCAGAAAGCGATGTAATCCCGGATACCCTCGGCGTCCGGAGTGGGGTCAGGATAGGTCCAGGCCGCGTTCGCGTTGAGCGCCTCACCCACGCGAACATGGAAGTAGCGCGCGGCGCCCTTGATCGGACAGACAGACGTGTGCGGGCTCATCTCAAGCAGGCTCAGGTCGACTGCAGACGGTGGGAAGTAGTGGTTTCCCTCGACGACAACTGTCTCGTCGCTTGTGGCGATGGTGGTGTCTTTCCAGACCGCTGAGACCAATGGAATCTCCTCTCGTATTCATCAACCGGCACGGGGTTCGTGGAATGTCTGGCCCGGGCCGCAACCGCTCAGTTCGCAGGCGGCGCGCGCGCGAGGAGTTCGTCGAGTTCACCCTTGGCATCGAGCTCGAAAAGCTCGTCGGAGCCACCGACATGCGTGCCGTTGATGAAGATCTGCGGCACGGTGTTTCGGCCGGAGGCTTCGGTCATGGCCTGCCGGTGAACTGGATCTGCCTCGATATCGAGCTCATTCCATTGCACGCCCTTCTCCTTGAGGAGCGTCTTCGCCCGTCGGCAGAACGGGCACCAACTCGTTGTGTACAGGAGGACATCAGGTTTCATATTGCGTCCGCAAGGGCCTTGGTGCGCAGGAGTGCCCCTCCGTCCGTTATGTCAGAGCTCGGGACCACCATTTGAGTCCAAACCGGGCTTTTGCTGTTCGCATTCCCAAGATCACTTGCGAGGATCTCGCCCATCTCGAAGGACCTCAGGGGGTCCGAAGGCCGGCGGCTACGAAGACGGGTTCGGCAAAGCGGCTCATGCTGATCTCCAAAACTATTCCCTGGGCTGAGGTCAATCGGTTGATTGAAATCGGCATCAATCACGAGGAGCAGCATCAGGAACTGCTACTCATGGATCTCCTTGCTCTCTTTGCAGCGAACCCGCTTCGCCCCGCGTACATTCCTGGCAAGCTATCTCTTATCAACGATGCAGCAGCAGCGCCGCTGCGATGGTCTGAATACAAGAGCGGATTGATCGAATTTGGACACGATGGCCGCGGCTATGCATGGGACAACGAGTACCCACGCCACCAGGCGTTCGTGCGGCCGTTCAAACTGGCGAACAGGCTCGTGACCAACGGAGAATGGATCTCGTTTATTCAGGATATAGTGATCGTCATGCCTCCACGCTACGCAAACGAGACCGTATGACTGACGGGCTGTAAAGTATGGAAACTATAGCGCCCTGCTATTACAATTAAGACGCGCATACCTTCACAGTCTGACACGCGAAAACATTTTGATCCCTAGTAAAATTCGGGAGAATTTACTGCTGGATCAAAACGTCGGGAGATAGAAGCATTGTCGGATGTTCGCGTGCCGTTGCGACGCGCGACGATTCACGAGGCTTCTGCATCGGGAGTGGAGGATCGATGAGCGTGGCTGAACGACAAGCGCCTGAACTGCGGGTGCAGAAATGGATTGGCGAGGATGGAGCAAGCATCGCGCCGCTCAGGTTGTCGGATGTCGGGACTGGCCCAAAGATCTTGTTCGCCTTCCAGCACTGGTGCCCTGGCTGCCATTTGCATGGGTTTCCGACGCTGCAACGATTGCATGCCGCGCTTGCACCGACGGCTGTCGGCTTCGCTGTGATCCAGACCGTTTTCGAAGGAGCGCATGAGAACACCTTCGAGCAGCTGCGCGTGAACCAGCTCAAGTATGCGCTTCCTGTCGCTTTCGGTCATGACGAGCCGCCGGCAGGCGCGAAGTTTCCCTCCTTCATGGAAGACTACCGTACCCGAGGAACACCTTGGTTCACGGTTATCGACGCTGGCGGTCGCATCGTTTTCTCGGACTTCCATCTCGACGCGGACCACCTCGTGAACGAACTGGGGCAAGCGTAACCAATGCGGCGTTGGCTCATCGTCAGGCTGGTAGCTGGAACCCGATTTTCTTGAGTGCCTCGACGCACGCATCCTGATCCTGCTGATACGTACCTCCGGAAATGCCGATCCCGCCGATCAACTTCCCGTCCTCCAGGATCGGATAGCCGCCGCCGACAGCGACCATGCGGGGGCGATAGGCCAGCGGCGCCACTTTTGGATCGTTGGTCACATAGTCGTTCCAGACATGGGTCGGGAACCCAAACGAGGCTGAGCTCCAAGCCTTATCGACGGCAACATCGACGGTGAGAAACGGCGCGTCGTCGGTGCGCTGGAACGCGCGCAGGTTACCGGTGGCGTCGACAACGGCGACGGCAGCCGGGATACCGAGCGAATGGGCCGCGGTGATCGCCGCGTCGATGAGGGCGACTGCGGTTTCGCGGTTGATCGAGGCGGTGGCGATGGATTTGGTCATGGGATTTCCTTCGCCGGGCGCAATCCGTCCGGCGCTCTTGAGGTTGAGAAAGATGTTTGGTGGTGGCGGTTGTCAGAAGCCTTCGAGGACGATCTTGCCTTTTGCTGCGCCACTTTCGCTCTGCGCATGCGCCGTCTTCAGATTGGCAGCATTGATCGGCGACAGTCGCTGGGTCAGCGTCGTGCGGATTTTGCCGTCGTCGACCAGGACCGCTAGCGCATCGAGGATCTTGCCCTGCTCATTCATGTCGGGCGTGCCGTAGATCGACCGTGTGAACATCAGCTCGTGGTGGATCGACACCGCCTTGCGTTTGAACACCATGATATCGAATGTCTTGGGATCGTCGATCAGCCCGAACCGTCCTTGCGGGGCGATCAGTTCGGCGATGTCGGCGACATGCTGCTCGGTGTGCGTGGTCGAAAAGACGAAAGCGGGAGCGCCGATGCCAAGCTCAGCGATCTGTGCCGCGAGCGGCCGAGAATGGTCGATGACGTGGTGAGCGCCGAGCCCTTTCACCCACTCCTGGGTTTCCGGTCGAGAGGCGGTGGCGATGACGGTCAGGTCCGTGCGCTGTCGCGCGATCTGGATGGCGATCGACCCGACCCCGCCCGCGCCACCGATGATGAGGATCGCCGCCGCCGCACCTGGGACGGGTTTCGCCACGTCCAGGCGGTCGAACATTGCCTCCCAGGCCGTCAACGCCGTCAGCGGCAGCGCCGCCGCTTCCGCCCAGTCGAGCGACGCGGGTTTGCGACCGACGATCCGGGCGTCGACGAGATGGAACTGCGCATTGGTGCCGGGCCGTGTGATCGATCC
>LNFM01000394.1_pt1 | contig 109271 bp, 103 predicted proteins | sample 596031 | NCBI WGS metagenome assembly LNFM01 (sample SAMN04254537, study PRJNA301005) | activated carbon metagenome | isolation source: dual media filters at the Ann Arbor, Michigan drinking water treatment plant | place: USA: Ann Arbor
ATGGCGTGGACGCGAAATACCCGGCTGGCGGCAAGTTCACCGGCCGCGTCACCAACATCACCGACTACGGCGCTTTCGTTGAACTCGAGCCGGGCGTTGAAGGCTTGGTGCACGTCAGCGAAATGAGCTGGACCAAGAAGAACCTGCACCCCTCGAAGATCCTGAGCACCTCTCAGGAAGTCGATGTGCAAGTGCTCGACGTCGACGGCGAAAAGCGCCGCATCTCGCTCGGCATCAAGCAAGCCCAGAGCAATCCTTGGGACGCGTTCGTTGCCGAAAGCGGCGTCGGCTCGATCATCGAAGGCGAGGTCAAGAACATCACCGAGTTCGGTCTGTTCATCGGTCTCAACGCCGAGCTCGATGGCATGGTCCACCTCTCCGACATCGCCTGGGACGTCCAGGGCGAAGAGGCGCTCGCCCGTTACAACAAGGGCGACATGGTCAAAGCCAAGGTGCTCGACGTCGATATCGAGAAGGAGCGCATCTCGCTCGGCATCAAGCAGGTCGACAACGACCCGATGGCGGACGCCGAGTTCAAGCGCGGCCAGATCATTACGGTCGAAATCGTCGACGTGGCGACCGGCGGCATCGAAGTGGCGTTCGGCGAAGGCAATGCCCTGCGCAGCTTCATCCGCAAGTCGGACCTGTCGCGTGATCGCCAAGAACAACGCGCCGACCGCTTCTCCAAGGGCGATCGGGTCGATGCGATGGTGACCGGCTTCGACAAGGCCAGCCGCAAAGTGGCGCTCTCGATCAAGGCCATGGAACTGGCCGATGAGAAGGAAGCCATCGCCCAGTTCGGCTCGTCCGACAGCGGCGCTTCACTCGGGGACATCCTGGGCGCGGCTCTGAAGGACAAGAAGTAAGCGTCCGCCGAACCATCGGCATTCTGCTTAAAAGCCCGGCGCGAACCCCGCGCCGGGCTTTTTCTTTCCAAAATTCAAGCACGTGGCAGTTGACGCCGCGCCCCTGCCGCGCTCTTTAACGGGAACACAGGATCGTGAACGGGGAATCCGATGCTGCGGTCGGAATTGGTCAACAAACTCCAAGAAGAGATGGCGCCCATCAAGGCCGCCGAGATCGAGCACGCGGTGGACGTGGTGCTTGATGAAATCGGCGTGGCGTTGGCCGAAGGTGGCCGCGTTGAGCTGCGCGGCTTCGGCGCCTTCTCGGTGCGCAAGCGCGACGCGCGCACCGGCCGTAATCCGCGCACCGGCGCTGCGGTAAAAGTCGAAGCCAAGCTCGTGCCCTTCTTCAAGCCGGGCAAAGAGCTGCGGCTAAAGGTCAATGGCGGCGAAGAACCGTAAGCTAGAGCCGCCCGCGCCCCTGCACGACCTGCTCCCAATTGCGCACCGTGCCGCGATACGTATCGATCTGGCTGCGCACGAAGCTTTCCATGTCTGGCGCGTGCTGAGGCTGGTAGTAATAGCTCGCCACCGGCTTACGCCCCGCGACTTCCAAGAAGGTCTCCGCACCAGCCAAGGAGCGCCGCGATTGCTCCAGCTGCTGCTCCGGCGTGCCGCCGGGCACGAGGCCGATGAATTGCGTGCGGAACGGGTCCCAGTGCGTGAACGGCAATTCCGGATCGATGGCGCGCGCTTCGTCCAATAACGCGTACGCCTGCTCGTTTGTATCGACGTTGCGCGCCGCCATCACCAGCATCGACGCATCGCGGCGCTGGCGGCCAATCGCGATCATCTGGTTCAGCAATTGCTCGCGGGCGACAAACGCCCGCCCGGCATTGAAGTAGAGCTCCGCCGCATCGAGCTTGTTCGGCGTGTGACTTTCATAGAGGCCCTGGATCGACGTCCACGCGCTTTGCGCGTCGCGGCGAACCATGTTGTGGATCCAGGCATTGCGGAAGAAATCTTCCGCCGAGCGCGGATTTCGCACCAATTCAGAAGACGCGGTGACATCGCGGATCGCGGTGGTGTCGTCACGGATCGCCTCGACGTCTTCCTGGATCAGGCCCAGTTGCGCGCCGATCCGCTCGGTCGCGGTCGTGCCCTGGCCGGCGAGCAGCAAGAGCACGACGCCAGCGCTCGCAAAGAGCATGACGCGGAACGCATCGCACTCACGGCACTGCACCGCCGCGTTCTCAACCGCAGGCTCCGCGCCCGCTGGAACGGCCGTCACGCGGCCGAGGCAGAACCAAGCCAGCAGGCCGGCGAGGCCGACAGCGGGCCAAAGCAATAGCTGCGGCGAGGCGATATTGCCGAGGAAGCTGGCGAAGTCGCCCAACAGTGAGACGATGCCGCCGACGACCGCAAACAACGGCCCACGCTCGGGCCAAACCACGCGCCAAATCGTCCCCAGCTTCATCGCGCCCCTCGCTCGAATCCCTTGCTCGGGCGACAATGTAGTAAGAATTACAAGGACGTCCAAGTACGCCGTGACCCGGCTGGCCCGACCGCGCGAAGTCTGGCAAGAGCCCTCGCCATCCAGTCCACCCGAGAAGGCTCCGCTAATGTCGATGCTGAAGGAATTCCGCGAGTTCGCGTTGAAGGGGAACGTCGTCGATCTCGCGGTCGGCGTGATCATCGGCGCTGCGTTCGGCACGATCGTGTCTTCCCTGGTGGACGACATCGTCATGCCGCCAATCGGCCTGCTGCTCGCGGGCATTGATTTCGCGACACTGAAACTGGTTTTGAAAGCGGGCACGCCAGCAATCGGCACGGAAGGCGCCGCTGGTTACGTTGCCGCCGTGCCGGAAGTCGCGATCAACTACGGCAAATTCATCAACGCGGCGATCAAGTTCTTTATTGTCGCCTGGGTGCTGTTTCTGGTGATCAAGGCGATGAACACGATGAAGCGCAAGGAAGAAGCCAAGCCTGCGCCCGTCGCCGAAACACCCGCAGACATCAAGCTGCTGACCGAAATCCGTGATCTGCTGAAGAAGTAAGGCCGTAGAGCGCAAGGCAATCGGCGAACCCTATTGCCTTAACGCCCCACGGCCCTACTCCCCTAGTTCACATGCCTGACGCGAAAATCTGCGGGATCACGAGTGTCGAAGCGCTGGACGCCGCCATCGAAGGCGGCGCGCGCTTCGTCGGCTTCGTCACCTATCCAAAGAGCCCGCGCTACTTGCCGCCGCAAAAACTAGCGGCGCTCGCCCAGCGCGCGCGTGGGCGGGTCGAGACCGTGCTTGTCACCGTGAGCGCCGACGACGCGCACATCGCCGCCGCCGTCGCTGCCGCCCAACCGGACTGGATCCAGCTCCACGGCGGTGAAAGCCCGCAGCGCGCGACCGAAGTCAGGCCCTTCGCCAGGCGCGGGCTGATCAAGGCGATCGGCGTCGCCCGCGCCGAGGACCTCCACGCCACCCGCCCCTATGACGGGGTGGTCGATATGTTCCTGTTCGACGCCCAGGCCCCAATAGCCGGCCTACCGGGCGGCAACGCCCTGGCGTTTGACTGGGGTTTGCTGGGCGGGCGCGTGTTTGGCCGGCCCTGGTTCTTGGCCGGCGGACTGACGCCTGCGAACGTCCGCGAGGCGATGGCTGTATCCGGCGCCGACCTAGTGGACGTGTCCTCTGGTGTGGAAACCGCCCCCGGCCTAAAGGACCCCCTCCTGATCGCCCAATTCTTGACGGCAGTGGAAGTCTAAGCTCGCCCCATGGACGTGCGCCGCAACTGGCAAGAGCTACCTGACGCCGAGGGCCGGTTCGGTTCCTATGGCGGCCGTTTCGTGGCCGAGACGCTGATGCCGCTGGTGCTCGATCTGGAGCGCGCTTACCGCGAAGCCCAGGTCGACCCCGCGTTTGCAGCGACGATGGCCGACTTCTGGACCCATTATGTCGGCCGCCCCTCGCCGCTCTATTTCGCCGAGCGGATGGCCGCGCATTTCGGCGGGGCGAAGATTTACTTCAAACGCGACGAGCTCAATCACACCGGCGCTCACAAGATCAACAATTGCCTCGGCCAAGTGCTGCTCGCGCAGCGCATGGGCAAGACGCGCATCATCGCTGAAACCGGCGCCGGCCAACACGGCGTCGCCACCGCCACGATTTGCGCGCGCTTGGGTTTGCCCTGCGTGGTGTTCATGGGCGCGACCGACATCGAGCGCCAGAAGCCAAACGTCTTCCGCATGAAGTTGCTCGGCGCCGAAGTGCGGCCCGTTACGTCAGGCGCGGCGACGCTGAAGGACGCGATGAACGAAGCGCTGCGCGATTGGGTCACTAATGTCGCCGACACGTTCTATTGCATCGGCACAGCCGCTGGTCCGCACCCCTATCCGGAAATGGTGCGCGACTTTCAAAGCGTGATCGGCCGCGAAGCGCGCGAGCAAATCCTGGAGCGCGAAGGGCGCCTGCCCGACGCGGTGATGGCGTGCATCGGTGGCGGCTCTAACGCCATCGGGCTTTTCCATCCCTTCATCGCCGACGAAAGCGTGCGCCTCATCGGCGTCGAAGCGGCGGGGCGCGGCATTGACGATCGCTTCGAGCATAGCGCCGCGATCAATGGCGGCCGACCCGGCGTGCTGCACGGCAACCGCACGTATTTGTTGCAGAACGCAGACGGCCAAATTCTTGAGGGCCACTCGATCAGCGCCGGGCTCGACTATCCGGGCGTCGGCCCTGAACATTCCTATCTCGCCGACATCGGCCGGGCTCAGTATCTCAGCGCCACCGACGACGAAGCGCTCGAAGCCTTCAAGCTTTGTGCGCGTTTGGAAGGCATTCTGCCCGCGCTTGAGCCAAGCCACGCCTTGGCGCGCCTGGGCGATGTGGCGCGCGAGATTGGCAAGGGCGGGCTTGTCATCATGAATTTATGCGGGCGCGGGGACAAAGACGTTTTCACTGTCGCAGACGCACTAGGAGTAACGCTTTGAATATTCGCCGCCTCCTCATCGCCATCGCCGCCATAGCACTGCCTTGCGCCAACGCCGCCGCGCAGGACGCGCCCATTCTGTTGCCGGACTCGATCCGGCTTGCTCTCGTCGAAGGCTCGGCCGTGCCGCCCGATTGCATGTATCCCGAAGCGATCACCGACACTGCTGTGTTCGAGATTGCGTGCGTGACCATGCCCCGCTTCGGCTCCACCGCGATCGCCGCCGAATATATCGGCCAGTTGGGCGAGCAAGGCTGGTATCAGGGCCAGTACGTCACTGGCGGCATGACGGCCGAGCGCACCGACGAAAACAACTGCCTCAACGTGCTCAACATCTTTCCAGGCGATTACCCGCCAGGCGAGGCCAACTCCACCGACGTCGTGCTCTGGTTTGCACGCGATCGCACGCCGCGCTGCCCGAGCTGATCTTGAGCGCACGTCTCGCCTCTCGCTTTGCCGCGCTCAAGCGCGAGGGCCGCGCTGGCCTCGTCGCGTATGTGATGGCGTCGGATCCCGATCACGAGACGTGCTTCGAAATTTTGCGCGGGCTTCCCAGCGCCGGCGCTGACGTGATCGAGTTGGGCTTTCCGTTCACCGATCCGATGGCCGATGGCCCGAGCATTCAGAAAGCAGCACTGCGCGCATTAAAGGCGGGCGGTTCTCTCAAACACACGCTCGATCTCGCCCGCCGCTTCCGCGAGACAGATCAAGACACGCCGCTCATTCTCATGGGCTACGCCAATCCGATTGAAAGCATGGGCTACGATGCGTTCTCTGAGGCTATGCAAGCGTCCGGCGTCGATGGCGTGATCATCGTCGACCTGCCGCCAGAGGAAGACGGCCCATTACGCGCCGCATTCGCCGCGCATGGCCTCTCCATCATCCGCCTCGCCACGCCGACGACCGACGATAATCGCTTAACCAAGGTGCTCGATGGCGCTTCAGGTTTCCTGTATTATGCCTCCGTTGCCGGCGTGACCGGCGCGAACGCTGCGACGGGAGATGCTGTGCGCGCCGCCGTTTCGCGTTTGAAGCGTGCAACGCAACTGCCCGTCGCGGTTGGTTTTGGCGTCCGCGAGCCAGCCGCCGCCCAAGAGATTGCCCGCACCGCCGACGCCGTCGTCGTCGGTTCGGCGTTCGTAGACGAAATAGCCGCCGCGCCAGCGGGCCAAGCCGCCGATCGCGTCTTGCGCAAGGTGCGGATTTTGAGTGAAGCTGTACGCACAGCGCGTGCACTTGAAGGGACACCCGCATGAATTGGCTGTCGAATTTCGCACGGCCGGGGCTTTCCAAGAAAAAGCCTGAAGAAGCGCGCGATACGCCGGACAATCTCTGGATCAAGGATCCGCTTTCGGGCGACCTTGTCTATCGCGCCGAGCTTGAGGCCGCCGATTGGGTGACGCCATCGGGCTTCCACATGCGCATCGGCCCCGAGCCGCGCTTCAAGATTTTGTTCGACGACCAAGCTTGGCAAAAGATCACGCTGCCGAAGGTCGCCGCCGATCCGTTGAAGTTTAAGGACGACAAGAAGTACGTCGACCGCATCAAGATCGCGCGCGCCAAAGTCGGCCGCGACGATTGCATGGCTGCAGGGTACGGCCGCATCGGCGGCGCGCACGCCGTGGTTCTGGTGCAAGACTTCGAATTCATGGGCGGCTCGCTCGGCATGGCTGCCGGCGAAGCCTTCGTCGCCGCCGCTGAAGCGGCTGTGCGGCGTAAGGCGGCGATGATCGTGGTGACGTCGTCCGGCGGCGCGCGCATGCAAGAGGGCATTCTCTCGCTCATGCAAATGCCGCGCACGACTCTGGCGATCCAGATGCTGCACGAAGCCGGCCTGCCCTACATCGTGGTTCTCGCCGATCCGACGACGGGCGGCGTCACGGCGTCCTATGCGATGCTTGGCGACATTCACATTGCAGAACCCGGCGCGCTGATCGGCTTCGCCGGCCCGCGCGTCATCGAGCAAACCATCCGCCAGAAGCTTCCTGAGGGCTTCCAGCGCTCGGAATATCTGCTCGACAAAGGCATGGTCGATCTCGTCGTCGATCGCCGCCAGTTGAAGGCGACGCTTGCGACGCTGCTCTCCGTGCTGATGCACAAGCGCGCGCAACCGGTAGAAGACGCAGAGACGTTCGAGCTGAGCGACATCGCCACCGACGAAGCCGAGGAAGCGCCAAAATCCAAGCGCAAAGCGCCGAAGCCGACGCGCGCGAAGGCGGCGGAGTAATTGCGCGACGCGGCGCTCGAGCGTTTCGAAGCGCTCTTCGGCCCCGAATTCGGCCACGGCAAACCGTTCGAGAGCGCGCCCTTACACGCCGCGCTTCACGCACTTGGCGCGCCGCACTGGCATCTGCCTCCCGTCATCCACGTCGCCGGCACGAACGGCAAAGGTTCGACAATCGCCTTCATGCGCGCCATCGCCGAAGCGGCGGGCTTGCGCGTCCACGCATTCACGAAGCCACATTTGTTCAAGCTGAACGAGCGATTCTTGATAGCGGGCGAAATCGTCTCGGATCAGATTTTGGTTCAAGCCGCCGAACGCCTGCATGCATTGGCGCCAGACCTCACGCAGTTCGATGCGCAAGTTGCGTCCGCATTCCTGATGTGCAAAGAGACGCCCGCCGACCTCGTCCTACTTGAGACCGGCATGGGCGGTCGCGACGACAGCACCAATATCATCCCCGATCCCGCGCTGACCGTGATCACGCCGATCGGCCTCGACCATCAGGATGCCCTCGGCTCAACACTCGCCGAGATCGCCATGCACAAGGCCGGCATCTTCAAATCTTTCGTCCCCGCCATCGTCGCGCGTCAGTCCGAGGATGCACGGGCCATCATCGAAGCACAGGCCGCGCGCGTGAACGCGCCGCTGTTTCAACACGGCGTCCACTGGGATGCCTATGAAAGCAATGGCCGGCTCGTCGTGCAGACCGAAGAGCGCGCGCTTGATCTGCCATTGCCGACCCTGTTTGGCCGCCACCAGATCGACAATGCCGGCCTCGCCTGCGCCGCGCTGCTCGCACCTTGGCATCACGAGTTCACCGACGACGCCTTTGCGGCCGGTATCGCAAACGCGCACTGGCCCGCGCGTTTGCAGCCGCTCACGCGCGGCGCGTTCAGTGCGCCGATCCGCGATGTTGGCGGAGAAGTTTGGGTCGATGGCGGCCACAATGAAGATGCCGCGAAGTCGCTCGCGCGGGCGCTGGGCGACATGAAAGCACGACGCGGCGGCGATGCCATCGCCATCATCGGCTTGCGCGCGCGCAAAGATGCAGAGGCTTTCGTCACTTCACTCGCGCCGTCACTCGCACGCTTGATCGCTGTACCGCTGAGCGAAGATCACATTGCGCCAGGCGAAATCGCGGCGCTGACCGCGAAGCACGGCATTGCTTCCGACGTCGCGCCGTCGCTTGCCGCGGCCATGCAAAACGCGGCGCAGTCGCCTGCGCCGCGTGTGCTTATTTGTGGTTCGTTTCTACTGGCGGCCGAAGCGTTGGCGGCGGAGAGCTAGACGCTCTCGTTCAGCCACTCGACGATCTTCGACTTCGGCATGGCGCCGACTTTCGTCGCGTGCACTTTGCCATCCTTGAACACCATCAAAGTCGGGATGCCGCGCACGCCGTACTTGCCGGGCGTCATCGGGTTATCGTCGATGTTGAGCTTCACCACCTGCACGCGGTCGCCCATCTCTGCGGCGATTTCTTCGAGCGCGGGGCCGATCTGCTTGCAAGGGCCGCACCACTCCGCCCAAAAATCCACCAGCACGGGCCGGCCGGAATTCAGCACGTCGGCTTCGAAACTATCGTCCGAGACTTTGGCAGTGGCCACGGGAGCGCCCTTTCTGAACAGGAATCGTTTGATCTGATGTAGGCGGCGAACCTCACCGTTTCAACCGGACGTGAACGTAGCGAAAACACCGTCCAGCTGCGCTGACGGAATTTCCATCAACACCGGCTTTTCCGTCCAGAGAAGCGCGCAGGTAACGCTCTTGCCGGGGAATATCTTGCGCAGCACAGCGCGGTACAGCGCCAGCTGCAACGCATAGCTGTTCGGCACATCTGACGCATTTGCAGGCGCTGGCCGATCCGTCTTGAAATCGAGCACGATCACCCGCGCATCCTCAACCACGAGCCGGTCGACGATGCCGCTGACGGCTTTGCCGTCAATCTCACCGACGATCGGCGCCTCGGCGCGGCTCGCCGGGCCGAACACTGCCGCAAAGCGCGCATCATCAATCACCGCCAAGGCTTCGCGCGCAAAGGCCTCCATCTCGGCTTCGTCGGCGCCTTGGCGTTCGAGCCACACCCGCGCGGCAGAAGCGCGTTTGCTCTGCGCGACCTCAGGCAGACGTTGCAGCAAACCGTGGATCAAGCGTCCGCGACGGAAACGCTTTTGCCCATCGCCGCGCGGGGAGAACAACGCTGGATCGATACGCTCGATGCGCGACGGCGTCGCGAACGCGCGCTGCGGACCGGCTTGTGCCGGCGATTTGGCCCAATCCGGCAACGTCACACGCGCATGCTCTGGCGCGCTTTCAGGCGAGGCGAATTCAGGCGCGCCCAAGCGCAAGCCTTCGCCATACGGCGTCTCAATCTTTTCCGCGCCGAGACGCTCCAGCGCCTCCTGCACGGCAAGACGCCAGCTTTCCTTATCCTCGCCGTTGCGGAATTGCGGGCCGCAGACAATCAGCCGATCGCGTGCGCGCGTCATCGCAACATAAAGCAAACGCCAATGCTCACCCAGCATGCGCTCTTTGTGCGCGGCGCGCGCGGCAGCGACTTTCGCATCGTCGTCCTTCGATCGGAACGACACGAATGGCCCCTCCTCATCATCGAAGATGAGTCCATTGTCCGGCGTATCGCCAACATCCCCCGTCGCATCCGGTAAGATTACGACCGGCGCTTCGAGCCCCTTTGCGCCGTGCACCGTCATCACGCGGATTGCGCCATGCTCGGCTTCCAACTCGCGTTTCACTTGGCCAGAATCGAGATCTATGTCGGACAAGAAGCGCTGCAAGGTCGGCGCGACGTGACCGGCTGGCTTCAGCGCGCGCTGGAGCAACTCTTCCAGCGGATCGCGCGTCTCGGCGCCTAACCGCTCAAACACACGCGCCCAACCCGAAGCGCCGCAGTGATGCGGCGTCTCCAGCGCCCAGCTCAGAAACTCAAACGCGTCAGCGCCCTTCCGGGCGATCAACGCCTGCACGAACGCCCGCGCCGGCGCGTACTTCGCATCCGACGCGGCCAGCAAACGAGCATGAAGCGTTTCTCCTGGCGCGCGTCCGTAAGCGAGCGGGAAGAGATCAGCGTCATCATCGAGCAGATCGCACCACGGTCCCTTCAGCACGCAAGCAAGGGACAGATCATCCGCCGGATCGAGCGCGACGCGCATCAGAGCCAGGCAATCTTCCACGGCAAGCTCGTCGCGCAACACCATGCGATCGGCGCCCGCGACCGGGAGGCCCGCGCGTTTGAACGCCTTGATCAACTCACGAAACATCGCGCCGCGCGTGCGCACGAGCGCCAGCACGTCGCCAGGACGCATCGGTCGCTGGCGCTTTTCGTCCTTGTCCCAAACCGCCTCGCTCGCGGCGATCATCTCTTTCACACGCAGTGCAATCTGCTTGGCTAATTTCGCGGGTGCGCTGGCGCCGGTTTCGATATCGATTGGCGCGTCCCATGGTTGCGGATCGCCGACAATCGGACGCGGCGTCCACGGCCAGACTTCAACCACGCCATGCTCGCCAGCGCGCGATGCAAGGTGCACGATCTCGTCGCTCGCGCCCGGCCCCGCGATCAGCGGCTTATCTCTTATCGCTTCATCGACAACGCGCAGCACTTCCGGCGTTGTGCGGAACGACGTGCGCAGCTCCGGCGCCTTGAACGCAACACCAGCTTCGTACGCGCGCGCGCCGAGGCGCTGCGCTTCGCCGAGAAAGCGCTCGGGATCGGCGCCTTGGAACCCGTAAATGCTCTGCTTGGGATCGCCAACCGCGAAGATCGTACGCGGCTTCTCACCACGCGCGCCAGCGCCGGCGAAGAACTCATCCTGCAGCGGCGTAATCAAGTCCCACTGCGCCGGACTGGTGTCCTGCCCTTCGTCAATCAAGATGTGGTCGAGACCGCCGTCGAGCTTGTAGAGCACCCACGGCGCTGCTTCCGAACGCTGCAACAGCGCCTGCGCATGTTCGATCAGATCGTCAAAGTCGAGAACACCGGAGCGCGTTTTGGCGTCGGCATAAGCTTGATCCAGCTTCAGCGCCAAGGCCATCGCTGCGACCGCATCTTCGGCGCGCTCGATCGCGTTCAGTTGTTCGCGCAACGCGCACGCGGACTCCGCCAGCGCGCGCACATGCGGATCGAGCCAGGGATGCGCCTTCTTTGTTGGAGCGGTGACGAAGCCCTTGCGTAGCTCGCCCTTCTCCGTGCACGCAAACTCAAAGCACGCGGTGAGTGCGCCGCTCGGAGCGTTGGCCGCCATGCATTCAACGACGCGCCCCAACCGCTCCGCGGCCTGTTGATCCTGAGCACTGCCTTCGTTCAGTCGCGCCGCTGCCTCGCGCGCAAGGTCGAGATCAAGGCGAGCAAAGAAGGCACGTGCAACCTCGTCGGCGCCGTGTGTGACGCCATGGCGATCACGCAAGCCTTGCGCGGCGAAGAGTGGCGCTTTGGCGAAGCGGTGAAACTCCGCGCGCCGCCATGCGAGGCGATCGAGAAACGCCTCCAGCCCCTCGCCATGCAGTTTCGCCGCGAAGCGGCGAAACGCTTCGCGCGGCGCGTCCGGCGCAAGCGCCGCACTCGCGCGCGCATCGCTGAGCAGTGCGGCGGCGCGCGCTTCGTCGGCGATATCGAAACCAGGCGCGACGCCTGCCTCGAGTGGAAAGCGCGCAAGCAGGCGTTCACAGAAGGCGTGGATGGTTTGGATTTTCAGTCCGCCCGGCGTCTCAAGCGCTTGCGCAAACAAAGCGCGCGCTGTGCCGAGGTTAGCGCCGCCGGCGCCAAGTCTCTCCAGCTCGGCGGCCAGCGTTGCGTCATCGGCGACGCACCAACCGCCGAGGCGATCGAACAAGCGGCGCTGCATCTCGGCCGCCGCTGCTTTGGTGTAGGTGATGCAAAGAAACGCTGACGGCCGCGAACCTTGCAACAACAGTCGCGCGATGCGATCGACCAGTACTTTGGTTTTGCCGGAGCCGGCATTGGCGGTGACGAACACCGACAAGCCGGGATCGGCTGCGAGGCGCTGATTGGCTGTCGCCTCTTCGATGGGATCGACGAGCGCGCTCATTCGTCAGCCTTTTCGTCGGCCCATTCCTTGCGCCGCGCCAGCTGATCGTAATCGTCGTAAAGCTTCACTTTCAGAACGCGCGGCTTAGAGAGAAACGGCTGCTCCGCAGACGCGTACTTTGTCAGCAAGCCGCGCAGCGCCGTGAGCGCCTCGGCGGCGGCTTCGTGGACGGGCTTTTCCAGATCGATCTCGCGCGGTGTCGGATCGGCGCCGCCAAAGCGCCAATAGATGAGTTCGCTCACCTGCGACGCAGGCACATCCTTGAATGCCCCCTCGGCCAGCATTGCAGCTTCGAGCGGAAGCTGCGGACTGAGCCCGCTGGCGACTTGCTTATCCGAAGGCGGCTGGCCGGTTTTGAAATCGAGAATGGCGGCATAGCTCGGCGCGATCTCGATGCGATCGGCCACGCCGCTCAATGTCACATCGCCAAGCGCTAGCTCACCTTTCACCTCGCGATAAATCGTGGCGCCGCGCGCGCGACGCGCCTCGAACCAGGCGATCAGCGCGTCAATGGAAACAAGCAAGCGTTCGCGCTCCGCCGCGCGTCGCTCAGGCGGCACGCCAGCGAGGCGTAGTTCTTCGTCCAGCAGCGACGAGAGCAGCGCCGGATCATGGCCATCGCCGAATTTTTCGATTGCGGCGTGAACCGCGGTGCCGCGCTCTTGCGGTCCATGTGGCGCGCCGATGGGTTTGAGGTTTTCGAGCTTCAAAATGCGGCGCGCATACACGGCGTATGGATCGCGGATCAATGTCTCGACACCGGTGACGCTGATGCGCGTGAGGCGTTTGCCAGCAGGCGGCCGCGGCTCGGGCGGTTTCGCGGTGCGTAACATGGCCGGCTTATCGAGCGCTTGCGCGTAAGCGATGTAATCGGCGGCGGTCTCGAGTTCGGCCTTCGCGCCCTTCACCAAGGTTTGCAACCGCCACAGCCAGCGCGAGGCCAGTGTCGGCGAGCCGTCGCGGCGGAGCGCGCGCGTGAGCACGACATTGGGCGCGTTGGCGAGTTGCGCGAAATCATGCGCGGCCAGACCGATGCGCTGATCGAGCGACGGTAAGCCGAGCTTGGCGCGCATCGCCCGCGACAAGAATGGGTCTTCCGAAGCCGGCGCGGGCCACACGCCTTCGTTCAACCCGGCGAGGATCATCAGATCGCGCCGCTGCAAGCGCGCTTCCAGCAAACCCCAGATCGCAATCGGCGCGTCGCTTGCCGCCGCAGGCGGCGCGACATCGCGGCCTTCCATCAATTTCAGCAGCACGCGCGGCGCGGCGTAAGCGGGCATCAAGCCCAATTCCGCGCCGTGCGTGTATACTTCGCGCAAGAGATCAGCCGCCATCTCGCCATCGCGACCCTGCCAGCATTCGTGACGCGTGACGGTTTCCGCGACGTGTGAGAGCGCGTCGGCGAATTGCGTCAACGTCACTTCGTTGCGCTGCATCAGATTGACCAGCGGCGCGAAAGCATCCGCAGTTGCATCGACGATCTTGCGTGCGGCGCTCCAACCCTTGAGTTTGTCGTCGCGTTCACCAAGCGCGGCGAGTTCAGCCAGCGTGTCGTACCGGCGCGGACCGCGGAGCGCCTTGTGTTCGAGCAGCGTGAGGCCGCGACCATCGGGCGCCAGCACGACACGCGGATGCTTCAGCAATGCGGCAAGCGCCACGGGCTCGCTGGCGTCGCGCGGGAGTTCACACAAGAGCGCGATCAGGCGGCCTGCGTCTGTCTCACGCAGCGGCGAACCGTGCGAAACCGCTGGCGCGATACCCCAGCGGGAAAGCTTGGCCTCGATACGGCGCGCGAGCCTTGCGTCGGGTGTAACAACAGCCGCCGTCGCGCTCTTCTTCTCAACCGCTTCGCGCAATAGCAAAGCGATCGCAGTCGCTTCTTCGTCTTCGGTCGCCGCCTCCAAAAGGCGCAAACCAGCGGCGCCGGTTTTCACAAACTCCTCGCCGCCAGCCGCATCCATGCGCGCAAGCCAGTCCGCAGTTTTCTCAGCCGGCGCCAAGGCTTCACGCATCAACACGCGCCGCGCGCGGCCACCGGTGTGCTCGGAAGCGAGTAGAGGGATTTCCGTGCGCGCCACGCCCAGGGCCTGCAGCGTATCCTTCAGCGCATGCTGCGGATGCTGATCGCCGACGAGAGCCCAGGCGCCGTCGTCCAAATCGATATCGAGTCCTGGCAATACGACAACCCCACGCGGCAAACGCGCAACCACGCGCATCAGCTCGCGCGTCGTCGCTTGCGAACCAGTTGAACCGGCGATGATGATCGGGCGCTTCGGCGGCGCGGCTTGCCAGCGCGCGGCGAGCGCGCGGCGCAGTGCGGCGCCATGCTCTGCCGGATCGCTGAGGCCCTGCTCTTTCAGATGCTCCGGCCAGAAGCGCGCGATGATTTCGAGAAACGCCGCTGAACTCGCCCAATGGCGCGCGAGATCAATTTCTTCGACCAGCGTACGCAATTTGCTCCAATCGACACGCTCCACGGTCGCGGCGCTATCGAGCAATTTCCCAAGCTCGTCCGCCAACGCGAGAGCGCGCGCAGGATCTTCGACACCGTTATCGGCCTTGTCCCGCCTGCGTATCAACGCTGCGAGTTGCAACCGGCGCTGCATCTTGTCGATCGGCGGCAGAATGTCTTCGCCAAGCGGCTCAGCGCCCCAAACGTCAGGGTCTTCGTCAGAATATGGATCGCCGAGCGGACGAATGGTCGGCAACAGCGCCGCGCCGCCGAGTTTGCGCGCGAACGCGTTCATCAGCCCACGCGCGCCGCGACGGTTCGGCAGTAGTACGAGGGCATCCGAAAGCGCAAACGGATTATCCTTGCGCACCAACTCGCCGACCATCGCGTCAGCGAGCACTTCGAGAAACGGCGCGGATGCGGGCACGGCGCGAATGCGCGGGGCCGGGCCGCCGAACAATGGTTCGGGCAGGCCCAATGGCAACATGGTCATGGGCTCGGCGCCGCGGCCGCCAAGCGTGCTTCAGCCTCGGCGCGCGCGCCCGGATCGCCGACGTGCATCCAATAGCCAATCAGCGGCGCCCCAAAGAGGCGCCGCTCTTCAGCGAGACGACGCCAAATGCGCGTGAACGAAAACGGCTCGATCGGCTCTGGCGCAACGACGGCGGGATCGACAATTTGCACGCCCATATAGGCCCACGGCGCGTTCGCCCGTTCATCGCGAAAGCCGATACGGCCATCGGGCTCCGACACGAAATCGCCCGCGCCGTCATAGCCAAGCTGCTCTTCCATTGAAGCGAGCAACAGACGCGCGCTCATCGTCTCGCGATTGTAGCCGCGCGCGAGGCGCGCAATGGCTGAACCAGTTGGCTCTTCCCAGACGCTGTCGATGTTGCAGACGATGAATGGGGCTTCACCCAAGAGCGGCAAAGCCTGGCGCACGCCGCCGCCGGTTTCCATCAGCTGAGTGCGCTCGTCGGAGATAACGATCTCGATATCGGCGCGGCGCTTCACGTGCGCTTCCAGCATATCGGCGAACGCGTGCACGTTGACAACGGCGCGCTTGACCCCCGCATCGACCAGCCGATCCAGCACGTGATCGATCAGCGCGCGCCCGCGCACTTGCACCAACGCTTTCGGCCGATCGTCGGTTAACGGCTTCATCCGCGTGCCTAGGCCTGCGGCGAGCACCATGGCTGTGTGCGGCGTCAAGCAGCGCGCTCCAAATACGGCCGCGCCACGCTTTCGACGAAGGCTTTGGCTTCCGAGAGCGCAGGATGCTCAAGCGTGCGTGCAAGATGCCCCCACTCACGTGGCATGAAGGCGAGATAGCGCTCCTTGCCGTCGCGTCCGGCGAGGCGCGAGAAGATGCCGAGAATGCGCATCGTGTTGAGCGCGCCCAGCACGGCAAGTTCACGGCGGAACTCAGCGTCGCTGGCGCCGCAGGCATCGAGATACGCGCGGATCGCCGCTTCGCTGGCGGGGTAACTCACGTCGCGGCGCGCATCGTGCAGCAGCATGGAGAAGTCCCACGCGCGCCAACCGCGCACGGCGTCTTGGAAGTCCAGCAAGCCGACACGCTGAATGCCTTGGCGCTCAGGCAGCCAGAGCAAATTCTCAGCGTGGTAGTCACGGATCGTGAATGCGCGCGGAAAGCCAAGCGCCTTCACGATCAAGCTATCGCGCACTTTTTCCCAGCGTGCGCGCGCTGCATCATCGATGTGAACATCCGCCGCGCGCGGCAGCCATTCGACGAAGAGATCGGCGTTCACTTCAAGCGCGAGCGCGTCGTAATCGAGGATCGGCCAGTTCGCGCCGCCTGCGCCTTCGATGCGGCTCGGCACCGGCGCTGCATGCACGTGCGCCAGTACGCGCGCTGCTTCTTCGTAGAGCGCGATCTCGTCTGTCCCCTGCGGAATGACGTGCGCGTAAAGATCGTCGCCCAAATCTTCCAGGATCGCGTACCCGGCCTCGCAATCGGCGCCGTACACTTTTGGCGGCGACAGACCGAGATTTTCCAAATGCTGCGCAACGGCGACGAAGGCTTCGACGCGGGAGGCGGCGAGGCGGGAGGTGGCGTTCCAGCCCATGGCGCGGCGTTCGGCGGGGGTGGCGCCGGGCGGGCATGGGGCGCTTTCGTTCGAGCGGGGCGCGTCCATGAGCATGGCGCGGCGCCCGCCGAGGGCCAGGCGCTCGTAGCGGCGGGTCGAGGCGTCGCCGGCCAGCGGCGTGCGCTGGGCCCCGGCAAAGCCGGTCTCGGCCAACAGCCGCTCTAGCGCCTCTGCCCGAGCGTCGGCGTGCGAATCGATGGTGGATTTGAGCGTCACGGCGGCGGATGCTGCCTTGGGGCAGGCGCGGCATCAAGGCCCGCTTGCGCCGGCCGCTGCTTGCCCTCTAACACTAAGCCGCTGTGAGTCCGGGCGAAATCAAACGCGTCATCATTATCGGCGCCGGCCAAGCCGGCGGCGAGACGGCTCAGCGCCTGCGCCAGGGCGGTTTTGCCGGCGACATTACGCTGATCGGCGAAGAGCCTGCCCCGCCCTATCAGCGCCCGCCGCTGTCGAAGGGCTACCTCAAGGGCGACCTCGACATGGACCGGCTGCTGCTCAGGCCGGCCAGCGTCTATGCCGAAGAAAACATCACGCTGCTGACCTCGCTGCGCGCGGTGTGGATCGACCGCGCCAATAAGCGCGTGCGCGTCGAGGGCGGGCGCGAGCTGCCGTATGACGCGCTGGTGCTGGCGACGGGCGCAAAGCCGCGCAAGCTGCCTTTGGTCGGCGCTGACCTGGCCGGCGTGCATCTGTTTCGCACCGCCGCCGACGTCGACGCGCTGAAACCGCATTTTGTGCGCGACGCAAAACTGGTGGTGGTTGGCGCGGGCTACATCGGGCTCGAAGCCGCAGCCGTTGCGCGCCAGCTTGGGCTGCACGTGACGGTGATCGAAACGGCGGTGCGCCCTTTGGCGCGCGTTACCAGTCCCGAAGTCGCTGGCTTTTTCCTGGACGAACACACACGCCAAGGCGTGCAATTCGTACTCGGCGGCCAGCCGGCGGTGATCAAAGGCCGCGAGCGCGTGACCGGCGTCGCCCTGGTCGACGGCATGGAAATCCCCGCCGACATCGTCATCGCCGGCATTGGCGTCACGCCGGACGTCGCGCTGGCGGAGCAATGCGGGCTGACGGTCGAGAACGGCATCGTCACCGACGCGCTCTGCCAGACCTCCGACCCCGCGATCTTCGCCATTGGCGATTGCGCGGCGCGGCCGATGGCGCACTTCGACGGGCGCATGGCGCGGCTGGAAAGCGTCCACAACGCCATGGAGGGCGCCAAGATCGTCGCCGCCGCGTTGACTGGGGCCAAGCCCCACACGGTCGAAGCGCCGTGGTTCTGGTCCGACCAATATGACCTCAAATTGCAGATCGCCGGCCTGTTCCAAGGTTATGACAACGTCGTCTTACGCGGCGTCATGGCTGACCGATCGTTCGCGGCCTTCTATTACAAGGGGCCGAAATTGATCGCAGTCGATGCGGTGAACCGGCCGGCGGAGTATCTTGGGGCGAAGATGCTGATCCAGACGGGACGCACTATACCGCCTGGCGAACTTGAAGATGAGACGCGGCCGATGAAAGAACTTGTGGCGGCCGCGCGTTGAGGATTTGAAACGAGACCATGCCGAAAATCACTTACATCGAAGCCTCCGGTAAAGAGCACGTCGTCGAAGCGCCGATTGGCCAGACGGTGATGGAAGCGGCTGTGAAGCACGCCGTGCCAGGCATCGACGCCGATTGCGGCGGCGCGTGCGCTTGCGCGACCTGTCACGTTTATGTCGATCCCGAGTGGCTCTCGAAAACCGGCGAGCAAAACTCGATGGAGCAATCCATGTTGGATTTCGCCAACGACGTCGAAGACAATTCGCGCCTCTCCTGCCAGATCAAAGTGAGCGCGGAGCTGGATGGCTTGGTCGTGCGGCTGCCGAAGAGCCAGCACTAGTGCGGCTTGTGCCGCCGCCGCTTTGGGCGCTGCTTCTGCTCGCGGCGACGTACTTTCTGAGCTTGGCGCCGGCACTCGATACATTGCCAGTTTGGCAGACGGGGCCAATCGGTTTGATCGTCATTGTCGCAGCGCTGGCGCTGATGTTCTGGGCGATCAGGCAATTTCGCGCCGCCGACACACAGCTCCTGCCGAACTCGGAGACCAACAATGCACTGGTCACGAACGGCGTGTTCGCGATCACGCGCAACCCGATGTATCTCGGCATGGTCATCTTCTGCGTCGGCGCCGCGCTTTGGTTTGGGCGATCTTTCATGCTGCTCGCGCCGGTGCTGATGTTCGCGGTGGCGAACTTCGTGTTTATCCCGTTCGAGGAAGCGAAAATGCGCCGGCAATTCGGCGATGTGTTCGACGCGTACACAAAGCGCGTTCGGCGCTGGATTTAGCGCTTCACAACCACTTTCACTCTTCGTCATTCCGGACGCGCGGAGCGCGATCCGGAACCCAGGGGCCACAAGCGCGTCGTTGGCCCCTGGGTTCCGGGTTCACCGCGCGCCGCGTTGCCCCGGAATGACGGGGTTTGTTTGGTTTGACACTTCACATCGCGATTTCGCTTCGCGAAATCGGAGGACGGAGACACGAGGGATCACGTCTAAGGCAGTTACAGTGTGCGCTGCTTGCGCAGCGCCGGACGCTTTCGCTCGCGTCTCCGTGATCTGCTTCACCGGCCTCGTCGCGAGAGATGTTTCACTCTAGGAGGCGGGTCCGCCGGCGGCGTGAAAGTCGTCGCTGTTCGGCGGCGATCCTCTGTGCTTGCTCCACGCGGTACAACTCCGCGGGCTTCTGCGGCCGCTGCGATACGAAACACCAAAACGTCCAAGGGGTCTGTCCGTCTGGTGCTCCGCCTTCTCTTGCGAGAAGCACCGGCGCATCACGCTCGATCACACCATCTTCGCGTTGGCTGAACAGGGATCCAACTGCCCTCCTGCGAAGATGATGGGACCATTGTAGCGAAGAATGAACGCGGTCGGATTGGCGGCAATCTATCCCCGTAAATCCCCGAGGACCGCCGGCTTCCGGCCGGCATTCGTTCAGCCGGCATCTATTGCGTGACTGAAGCAAAGATTGCCGGCTGGAAGCCGGCGGTCCTTGGTGTGTCCTCCGGATAGAGTGGAGAACTTACGCAGCCTTCCGCGTTGGCGGGGCTGGCGGGGGGCCGGAGAGTGGGGCGTGGGCGGGCAAGTGGCAGGTGACGGTGACGCCGCGGCCCGGTTCGCTTTGCAGCGCCACCCAGCCGCCGTGCATTTCCACGAATGAGCGAACCAGCGCGAGGCCCAGCCCCGCGCCGCGGCGATCGCCGGACTCGAAGCTATCGAACGCGCGCGCTTGCTGGTCGAAGGCCATGCCCTTGCCGGTGTCGGCGACGGTGAGGCGGACGATATCGTCGATGCGCTCGGCCGAGACGGTGATGGTGTCGCCGCGCTCGGTATGGCGCAGCGCATTCGAGAGCAGGTTCACGATCACTTGCGTGATGCGCTTTTGATCAGCATCGATGGCGCCAATCTTGGGATCGCATTTAACGCGGATCGGCACTTCCGTGTCGCGCGCTTTCGAAGCGGCCATTTGCACGCTCTCGGTGATGATCTCGTACATATCCATCGGCGCGAGATCGAGCGCGACATTGCCGGCTTCGACCATGGCGACGTCGAGAATGTTGTCGATCAGCTTAGAGAGATTGCCCGACGCCTCGATGATTGAATCCACCTGCTCGACCTGGCGGTCATTCAGCGGGCCGAACACTTTGGCCGCGAGCATTTCGGCGTTGCCGTAAATGGCTTGGAGCGGATTGCGGAGTTGATAGGAGACGTTTTCGACGAACTGGCCCTTCAGCTTGTCGGCGGTCTCGAACGCTTCGGCGCGCTCGCGCAATGCATCTTCTACGCGGCGGTCGGCGGTGATGTCCTGGAAGGCGACGATGGTGGCGCCGTCCGGCAGTGGCCGGGTAAGGAATTTCAAGACGCTCTCGTCGCTGCGGCGCATTTCGCCGCGATATTCGGTGCGCGCTTCCGGCGATGGATCGGTGATGCGAGCGCGGACTTTGGCCCACTCGGCCTTGTCGTGGAACAGTTTCTCGCAGGCGCCGACGACCTTGTCGTAGGCCATGTCGTCTTCGAGCGCGCCCTGCTCCAGCTTCCACATGGCGGAGAACGCGGCGTTGTGCAGCTTCAAGCGGCCATCAAGGCCGAACACGACGACAGCTTCGTGCAATTTGTCGAGCGCGGCTTTTTGCGTTTGCAGCAGCGCGTCGTACGAGCTCTTCAGCGACACTTCGTTGGTGATGTCGGAGAAGATCAGCAGCAGGCCGCCGCTCGGGTGACGCTGGCGCGCAATGCGCAGCATGCGGCCGTCCGGCAGCACCCAGAAATCCTGCGGCATGTCCGAGACTTCTTGGTAGAGCGCCAATTCGCGCGCGCGCCACTCGGCATAGTTCGCGTGCGCCGGCAGTTTGCGCTTTTCCTTGAGGTAATCGAGCCAAGCTGCGTGCGCCGGGCGATCCTGCAGGAAAGCGGGATCGAGATTCCACATCTGCTCGAAGGCGCGGTTGTGAAACATGAGACGCTTTTGCGCGTCGAACACGGCGATGCCTTCGGCCAAGTGATCGAGCGTTTCGTCATGCGCGCGCTGCTGACTGGAGAGCAGGTCGCGCGCGACTTCGCTGTCAGTGACGTCAAGCGCGATGCCGGCAGCGCCGCCGGCGACGGGGCTCACGCGAATGCGAAGGATGCGGCGCTCACCTTTGACGATGGCTGAGCGCGTCTCTTCCTGCGCTTCGCCGGTGTCGATGGCTTTGCGCGCGAGATCGGTTGCGCCTTGGTCGAGCAGCAGATTGCGGGTGATGGCTTGATCGAGCGACTTGGCTTCGAGCGCGTCGAGATAGTCCGGGTTGGCCCACTCAAGCTTGAGCGCGCCATTGACGCGCCAGGCCATGAAGGGCGCTGCGTTCCACATTTCGAGGAACGCAGTCGGGTCGCGGGCGATGACTTCGCGGCCGCCTTCGACACGGATGCCGGAATCCTCGACGCCGCGCACGCCAGCGTCGAGCAGCCACACAACGGCGCGGGCGCCGGCCGTGCGGCCATCGGCTTCGACGAAAACGCCGTCCGGCGTCGAAATCTTGAGCGAAAAGGCAGCGCCTTCGCGGCGCAAGCGGCCCAGAACAGGCGCAAGCCGCGTCGAGGCGCCGGTGCTGTCCGTGGCGTCGAACAGGGAGAGGCCTTGTAGGATGCGCACGGGCGGCTCGGCGGCGACGGCGCTATCGGAGAAGCGCAGCAGCGAAGCGAGCGCAAGCGGGCTGCCATAAATGCGCGGCTTGCCCCACTCGGCGTCGCCATCGCTCACCATGTCTTCCCAGATCAGCACAACGCCGGGAAAAGCGCCGAACACGGCGTCGGCCCAGGCGACTTTGTCCTCAAGCTCGCGCACGCGCGTCTTCCAGACTTCGATGCTGCCGCGCGCGCCATCGGTCACGCGCAGCGCCCATAGCAGCGACGCCATCGCGATCGCGGCTGAGCCAGCCGCCACAAGCAAGCTTGCGAATCCGCCGTCCAAAAGCCGACCCCTAATTCCATCTAACGGCGAAACGAATCGCCGGACCCCGACGGTCATCCTCCCGCAGCGGGCACGCGATTGCACGCGCGCGGGCGCCGGGAAGCGTTAAGAACGTCTTAAAATAATGAACGCGGGGTTAAGTTAAGAAAGATCAATGCGTTAACGCATCGGATCAGTTCGTGCCGCGGAGCTTTTCCACAGCCTGCTGAGCGGCGTGCAGAGTCGGGCGCAGTTTGCGGGCGCGGCGGCCGCGTTCCTTGATCTGCGAAGCGCCGGCGATGCGGAAAACAAACGGCATGCGGTAGCTCGATCCGAAGCGCACGTGCTGGTCCGCCTTCGGCTGAAACTTGGCCACCAGGAGAGCCTCGCGCGCGGCGTCGAAGAACACGTCGGACGGCCACGCATAGACGCAATGGACATTCTTCACGACGCCGCCGGCGCCGACCTCGAACTCCGCCACCGCCACGCCTTCAACGCCCAGCCGGCGCGCCAGCTTGGGATAGCGCGCGCGCAAGGGGCCGACGACTTCCCATGGCATCGCGTCTTCGCTCTCCTGCGCCGGCTCGACGTTCTTCCAGACGACACAGCACGGCCCGCTGGGCAGACGTTGCCTGACGCGCTGCATTTCGCGGTGCGCGGCCATGCGATCGCGCAGCCATTCGGCGACGTTGACCGCGACCAGCACGAAGCCAAGCACCGCCGCGCCCGACGTCAGCAACGACGCGCTGCCGCCCCAGCCTTGCGCACGCAGCACGCTGGTGAGCGACAGGTGGACGAAAATGACGACGACAAAAAGCGCGCCATAAAACAGCGCGCGCATCGTCAGCGTCGATACGGTGCGTGTGGCTGAAATCAGCATAGGCGCGGTGTCCCCGACCCAACTTCTATCGTGCACGATCGGAGCGAGGCAATGGCGCCGGGCAGCGCCGCTGTTGAAAGCTGAGTGCGTTTTGCTCGCATGTTCCGGATCGGGCGCCGGCGCGTGGGTTGACGAAGCGCAATGTCTTGAACCTCGCCGGGGCTAACTTATTTTGGCGCTGCGAACGGCGTGGGCGACCTCACCCTTCCCGCACTCGCCCACGCCGCCGCAGCGCTATGAAGGAAGGAGCTTACGATGAATAGCCTTGTACCAGGCCGTCGTTCGCGCACGCCGAACGTGCCGCGCGCGGCCAGCCCGTTCTTCCATCTACAAAGTGAGATGAACCGCCTGTTCGATGACGCTTTCATGGGCCGCGGTCTAGGTCTTTGGAATGGTGATCGCGGTGGCTTTAGCTGGCCTTCGGTGGAAGTGTCTGAGACTGACAAAGAGATGACCGTCACGGCCGAACTGCCGGGGCTGTCGGCGGATGATGTCGAGATCCGCGTCGATGACGACGTGCTTACCATCAGCGGCGAAAAACACGCCGAGACAGAAGACAAAGAGCGCCAATATAGCGAGCGCTATTATGGCCGGTTCGAACGGCGGCTGGCGCTGCCGGGCGTCGTTGATGACGAACGCGCCAAAGCGTCATTCAAGAACGGCGTCCTCACGGTGACACTGCCAAAGGCCGAGCCGTCACGCGTCAAGGCCAAGCGTATTCCAATCGGCTAAGATGAAACGGCCCCTCTTTCGAGGGGCCGTTTGCTCAGTAGCGATAGTGATCCGGCTTGAACGGGCCGGCGGTGGGGACGCCGATGTAATCGGCTTGTTCTTTGGTCATTTTCGTCAGCTTCACGCCGAGCTTATCGAGGTGGAGCGTGGCGACTTTTTCGTCGAGGTGCTTGGGCAGCGTATAGACTTGGTTCTTGTAGGCCTTGCCGTTGGTCCAGAGTTCGATCTGCGCCAGCGTCTGGTTGGTGAAGCTCGCTGACATCACGAAGCTCGGGTGGCCGGTGGCGTTGCCGAGGTTCACCAAGCGGCCTTCGGACAAGAGAATGATCTTCTTGCCGTCCGGAAACTCGATGTGATGCACTTGCGGCTTGATCTCGTCCCACTTGAAGTTCTTCAGGCCAGCGACTTGGATCTCTGAATCGAAGTGACCGATATTGCAGACGATGGCGTTGTTCTTCATCGCGCGCATGTGATCGACGGTGATGACGTCCTTGTTGCCGGTGGCCGTCACGAAGATGTCGGCGTGCGGCGCCGCATCTTCCATCGTCACGACTTCATAGCCTTCCATCGCCGCTTGCAGCGCGCAGATCGGATCGACTTCCGTCACCTTCACGCGCGCCCCGCCTTGGCGGAGCGACGCGGCCGAACCTTTGCCGACATCGCCATAGCCGGCGACGACGGCGACCTTGCCCGAGAGCATGACGTCGGTGCCGCGCCGGATGGCGTCGACCAATGATTCGCGGCAGCCATAGAGGTTGTCGAATTTCGACTTGGTGACGCTGTCATTGACGTTGATGGCCGGGAACGGCAGTTCGCCCTTCTTGGCCATTTCGTAGAGGCGATGCACGCCCGTCGTGGTTTCTTCGGAAACACCCTTCACCGAGGCGCGGATGGCTTCGTAGAAGCCGGGCTTTGCTTTCAGATATTGCTTGATCGTCTTGAACAGCGCTTGCTCTTCTTCGTTCGAGTGATGCTCGAGGAAGTCAGCATCTTTCTCGGCCTTCGGGCCGAGCACGCAGAGAAGCGTCGCGTCGCCGCCGTCATCGAGAATCATGTTGGCGTATTCGCCGTTCGGCCATTCGAAGATGCGGTGGGCGTAATCCCAATACTCGTCCAGCGTCTCGCCCTTGGTGGCGAAGACGGGCGTGCCGGCGGCGGCGATGGCGGCGGCGGCGTGGTCTTGCGTCGAGAAAATGTTGCACGAGGCCCAGCGCACTTCGGCGCCGAGTGCCTGCAGCGTCTCGATCAACACTGCGGTCTGGATGGTCATGTGCAGGGAGCCCGCGATGCGCGCGCCTTTCAGCGGTTGCGACGGGCCGTATTCTTTGCGCACGGCCATCAGGCCGGGCATTTCGGTTTCGGCGATTTCGATTTCCTTGCGGCCCCAGGCAGCGAGGCTCAGGTCTTTCACGACGTAATCTTTAGCGCTCATCGCGCGCCCTCCTTCGAGAGTTCGCGAGCGTCGTTTCCAAAGCTGGAAGCCTGCCAAGCCTGGCGACCTAACGGTCGTCGCAACGCTCCTTGGCGGACGTGGGCGAGATAGCAAAGGCGCTTGCCGCTGGCAATTGCGGCATGCCGAAAGCTGCCATGCGAAGAACCGCCGGTGCTCGCCCGGCGGCTCAATCATTTCAACGCTTTGGCTGGACTAGCTGGAAGTCCAGCGGTCCAGCAGGCGCTTGGCGGCGTCACGGCCGCCGACGCCGAAGGCGATCGCCACCGCAACCGCCACCGAACCCAGAATCAGGCCGAAGGCGAGTACGATGATGTCGTTGGCGAGGCCCATGAAGCGGAGGCCCACGGCAGTCGCCAAGGCGATGATGCCCCAGCGGACGAGCGTGGAGATGATCTCCGACGACGGCTTGTCTTCGCGCCGCGCCGCCGCCGCCAAGATGTTGGCGAGCAGGATGCCGAGCGCGATGATCACCGCGCCGAACAGAACGCGGCTGGCGAGCGCCAGCACTTCGGTGAGCATCGTGGCCATGGCGGCGAACTCAAGCAGGCGCGCCGCTTCGACCGCGGCGAACAGCACGATGCCGATAAGAACAGCGAGACCGATCATGCGCGATGGCGGGAAGGCCGAGAAGTTGATGGTGTCGACGCCGGGCGTCAGATCCATCTTCTCGCGGCCGACGCGGATCGGCTCGGCGTTGGCGATGCCGGAAATGATCGCATCGAAGCCGATCGACTTCAGCCCCTCTTCCGTCAGCGTCATGATCCAGCGGCCGATGACGTAAGCGAGGAAGATGATCAAAGCGGCGCCGATCACGCGCGGGATGGTGGAGAGAATCTCCTGCAACATCGCCGTCGCCGGATCGGAGATGGCGCTGATGTTCAAGACATCGAGCGCGGCGATCGCCACCGGAATGATGATGAGCGTGAAGACGAGGATGCCGAGCAAGCGTGCGAGGCCGGGGCCGCGCGGGGTGTGCGTGAGACCGGCGTCTACGAGGCGCCGATCAAGCTCGACGGCTTCCACCATGGCTTCAACCATGCGCCGCACGATAGTGGCGAGCGCAAAGCCGATGACGAAGATGAGCACCGCGCCAACGATGGCGGGCAAATAATTGAAGAAGCCCGCGACCATGCCGGTCAGCGGCGTGACGACTGGCGTGGCCCAGGGCCCGAGCTGCGCCAAGGCAGCCATCAAACCCAAGAGCCAGACCAGCCAATAACCGACTTCGCCAACACGTTCGCCGATATCGGGGCCGGCTGGTTTGGCGGTGGATGCGCCCGGCCCGTCGCGGCGCGACAGGAACGGAATACGGTCAATGCCCTTTGCGATCGCCCACTTCACGGCTTTAGCGGCGAAGTGCGCGACGACGAGGATCAGCAGGGCCAGCAGAATGCGTGGGGCCCAGATTGTAAGCCAATCGATAAAGGCTTGTTGGTTCGAAGCTGTCATGAGCGCTCTCTCCCTGAGGCACATGGATGATTGCGCAGTGTTCGCCTGCATCCATGCGAAGCAAAGGAATTGCGCGCGCTAGGCGTGCATCGTCGCTGCTGCGTCCGCGATATCCTCGCTTTGCGAGGGTTTCCCTGACGCCTAGTTCAACGCTTCGGGGAAACGCGGCAGTGCGTCGAAGTCTTCCTGGACGTGCTGACGGATAACGAGTGCGTCAGTCTCCGCCGCGATGCGCTCGACTTTCTCCTGCGCGGCGAGCGTTTGCGCGCGGTCGACGTTGAAGGTTGGCACCAGGCGGCGCTCACGGCTTTCGGCGAGGTGGTACATGTCGCCCGTCAGCAGCACAGCGCCGGCATTGGGCAGGCGCACCAGCAGCACGGTGTGGCCGGGCGTGTGGCCTGGCGCCTGGATGATGGTGACGGCGCCATCACCGAAGACGTCGTAATCGCCTTCGCCTTCGATCAGGCGCGGCGTGACGGTTTCGAGCGCATTGTAGAGCCCGAAGCTCTGCGCATCGGCGCGCGCTTCGTCGCGGAACATGTAGGCGCGCTCGTCCGGATCGACGATCCAGGTTGAGGTCGCGGCGAAGAGATTGGCGTTGCCGCTATGATCGGTATGGCTGTGCGAGAACGAGAAGAATTCGATGTCGGCCGGCGTGAGGTTCAGCTGCGCGAGTTGCGAAACGAGCGTCGTGGGCATCACCACGGCGGCGCCCATTTCAGGTATGTCCATTCGCCCGCGCGGCATGGCGGCGATGGCGTCCGGGAAGCCGGTATCCCAGATCAGGTCGCCGTCGGGATGGCGGATCAGATAGCACGGCACAACAAGTTCGCGCGCTTGGCCGTCCACCGAATGATCGTCGGCGAAGATCGCGACGTCAGGAAACGCGACGCGGCCGCAATCCATGGCGTAGAGCTCAACGGCCGGCGCGGGCGCTTGCGTGGCCGATTGCCCGCACCCCGCCAAAGCGCCCAGAGCCAAAACGAATGCCGCGCGCCTGATCATGCAAAACCCCTGCTATGCGCGGAGGTTCAAGCCTTTCCACCGCCGAAGCGCAAGCGCAATGCGAGGATCGTCACCACCAGGCAAAGGCAAACGGCGTTGGCGAGCGTCACCGGCCACGAGCCGCTTAGAGCGCCATATGCGGTCCAGCAGATAAAGCCCACGGTGGTCACCGCATACATACGCAGCGACAAGCCCTCGGCGGATTTCTCGCGCAAGATTTTCATGATCTGCGGCACGAAACTCGCCATCGAGCAAAGCCCGGCAGCGACGCCAAACATGTTGATGAGCCAAAGCGGCGCTTCCGGCATGCAGTCCTCGCAAGGTGGCGACAAACGCGTGCGGCAGAAGCCTGTTCCGGCGGCCACAAATGCGGACGCCGCCGAGGCGGTTATCCTCGGCGGCGTCCGTTTAATCCAGTTGATGTCGATTAGGCGCGCTTGATCACGCGGACGAGCAACAGCAACACGACCGCGCCGATGAAGGCGGTGAAGATGGTGTTGATGATGCCGGCGCCGATGGCGATGCCGCCCACGCCGAACAACCAGCCGCCCAAGAAGGCGCCGATGATGCCGACGATAATGTTGCCGACGAGGCCAAAGCCGCCGCCGCGAACAACAACGCCCGCAAGCCAGCCAGCGACTGCGCCGACGAGCGCCCAAATCAGAATTGTTTCAACGCTCATGGCGTACTCCTCCCGCCGCGAAAGGCGCGGCTTGGGGAGTTAACGCGGATTACCGCCTCCTGTTCCGAAGCGGGAAACCTTCAGCCGCCGCCAAGGACCCGGATACATTGCGCCAGGCGCTCGCCTTCCAGGTCATCCGCCAACACAAGTTGCTGGCGCTCGAAGCTACCTTGGCCGCGCGGCATGTAACGGAAAGTACGTTCTGTTTCGCCGTCACGGACGACATAAGCGATCTCAAGCTCAGCATTGCCGATCTCGCCGCCATCGCGGCGCACCAACACCATGCCGTCACGCAGGCCAGCCGCGTAAGCCGGCAGAGCGGGATCGACGCCGGTTATGATATTGGCGTTGGCTTGGGTGGCTTCGATGTTGAAGCCGCGATGGAAGGCCGCGACGTTGCGTGTCTCGACGCGGCCGCATGGAGCGAACACGTCTTCCGGCAGCAGCACGGGCGCGCCGCCTTCGACATACGTGGCGACATCGCTGCGCACATCGACACCGAAGCCATCCATCACGATCGGAAACATCTCGACGGCTTTGAGCGGATCGCCGGCGCGGGCCCGCGCGCGCATCTCGAATATCGCGTCATCAAAATCGTGGCCGCGCGCACGCAGCGCTGCATCCCACCGCGTCGCCAGCAAGCGACCGCGCTGATATGGCAGCTGCTGGATTTCGCGGCTCGACCAGAACTCCGCCAGAATGCGGCTGTTGGGCGCCTCGCGCACCGGCGATTGCGCGTAGGCGCTGAGCGACGCATTGAGGTGCTCGGCGAATTGCGCGGGCGTCCAAACGCCTTCGCGCACGAGCACGCGGCCGGTATAAAAGTCGGTGAAGCCTTCGGAGAGCCAGTAATGACCAGCTTGGCCATCCTCGTCCGACGGCATTCCGCCGATGAGGCCGGGGATCCAGGTGTGGATGCCTTCGTGCGCGAGCGTGCCGATGATCTGCGATGCCTCGGCGTTCGCGGTGGCGAAGAACGCGAAAGCGTCGCTGAGGCCCGTGCCGCCAATCGAGAGCCAGCCTTGCTGCGGTGATTCAAGTTGAATCACCGTGACGAGATAAGGCGATGGGCCGTCGCCGAAAACCCTGCGCTGCGCGCCAAGGATGCGCTCGACTTCGTCGGCGAAGACGTCATCGCCGAACGACCATTCGCCGCGCAAGGCGATGCGCAAATCCTGCTCTGGCCGCTCAATGATGCGGAAATCGCCGGCGACCGTGACGCTCGACCAGATGCGGCCGAGCGTCAGCACCGGGTGTTGCAGGTCCGATGCAAAGCGCCAGCCGCGCGGCATGTTGCGCATGCGCACACGCACTGGCGTGATCAGATTGGCTTCGGCTGGCGTGATGAAGGTCGCGTCGCCGATCAGGTGGAAATAACTGGGCTGCACAACCGGGCGATAAGCATTGCCCTGCCGCGCATTCGGCGCGCCTTCGAAATCCTGCACGATGCGATAGCGCAGATGGATGCGCGCGCTGGGGCGGTGCGTGAGCGTGCGCGCTGCGGGATCGTCGCCACCGGCGGCCAAAGTGGCGCCGGAGACGGCGGTTATATCGGCGATGGAGCGCCAGAGTTCGTTCTGCCCGCCCCAAGAATTGGGCAGGCGAAGGCCAGTCTCGCCGTCAGCCTCGCCGCGAAAGCGCATGTCGATCTGCACGGCGCGGAGTTCGCCGGCCTGCATGATCGGGGTCAGGTCGTACTCGATGCGCGGCGGCAGCGGCGCTTGTGCGCCACACAGCATCAGGGCCGCGATCGCAGCGACGGTCTTCAAGGCTTTCATACATCTCCCCTCGCGTTTGCCCTGAGATGCAGGAAATAAGGCAAAAACGTGGAGGCGCTATTCGTCTTCGTGAAAACGGGCCGCGAACAGAGCTTCGACATCGGCCATCGCCTGATCGGCTTGAGGCCCGCGCGTCTCGACCTCGACGTCCGAGCCGATGCCGGCGCCGAGCATCATCAGATCCATAAGCGAGCGCGCGTCGGCTTCTTCATCCTCGCGGCGCACCAGAATACGGGTGGTCTCATAATTGAGCGCAAGCTCGGCCAGCTTGCGCGAGGCGCGCGCGTGCAGGCCCTTCTTGTTGATCACAGGTATCGTGCGGCGGACGCTCATGCGCCCTATTAGGCCGCGCCGCCCGCCAACTCAACGGAGGCGACGCGGATATAGCGGCGGCCGGCGTCCTGGGCGGCGAGCGCCGCCTCCGGAAGGCTGACCTTATCGCGGACTTCAGCCAGCTTGATCAGCATCGGCAGGTTCACACCGGCGATGACCTCGGTTTTCACTTGGTTGATCACCGAAATGGCGAGGTTTGAGGGCGTGCCGCCGAACATGTCGGTGAGGATGACGACGCCTGCGCCCTTATCGACGGTTTTCACCGCGTCGATAATGTCGGCGCGGCGCTCTTCCATATTGTCATTGGGGCCGATGGCGATGGCGCGCATCTGTTCCTGAGGCCCAAGCACATGCTCTGCCGCGGCGATGAACTCATCCGCCAAGCGGCCGTGGGAGACCACGACAACGCCGATCATTCAGTGCTCCCGCCACCCGCCAGTGGGCCAGTCAAGGCGGCGGAGAATACTCCTTCGCGCCTACGATAAAAGCGAAAGCCGCACTGCGATGGCAGTTTTCGACGAAAGGTCGCGGGGCTTCACGGCTTCGCGGTCGCCGCGAGCGGAAGTTCTACCACAAGGCGAGCCCCGCCCTCGTCGCGGTTCTCCGCAAAGATGCGCCCGCCATGAGCGGTGATGATCTGGCGGGCGATCGAGAGACCCAAGCCCGAATTACCGCCAAACGCGGCGCCCTTCGGACGCTGCGTATAAAAGCGCTCGAAGATGGTCTCGAGATTTTCCGGTGGAATGCCGGGGCCGCTATCTTCGACGACGGCGCGGACCATCTGGCCGTCCTTGCCGCGCGCGATGGCGAGCGAGACGAGGACCTCGCCGCCTTCGGCGCTGAACGAGCGGGCGTTGTCGATCAGGTTGCGGAACACTTGGCCGAGCGGGCCGGCTTGGCCAAGCACGAACGCGCCTTCGGGACGCGCGCCGCGAAACGCGATCGCCACCGGCGCGAGCTCTCCAGGCGGCGGCGCATAAGCGCGCGTGAGTTCGAACAACAGATTGCCGAGATCGACTTTGTCGAGATCGCCGCGCGCGGTTTCGGTTTCGATGCGACTGGCGCGGGCGATATCGGTGACGAGGCGATCGAGCCGCTGCACGTCTTGCGCGACAATGGCGAGCATCTGCGCTTGTTGTTCAGGATTAGGCGCCGCACGCGCCGAGGCGACCGCAGATTGGATCGACGCCAGCGGGTTTTTGATTTCGTGGCTGACATCGGCGGCGAAGCGCTCATTGGCGTCGATGCGATCGGCGAGCGCATTGGTCATGGCTTCAAGTGAATGGCCGAGCGCGCCGATTTCATCTTTGCGCCTGGAGACATCCGGCAGCGAAAGCCGCGTCATGCCGGATAGACGGAGCGAATCCGCAGCGGTGGCGAGGCGGCGGATGGGGTGCGCGATGAACAGCGCCAGCAGCAGTGAGGACAGGAAGATCGCCACGGTCGCGCCGAGCATGAACGGAATCATGCTGGCGCGTTCGGCGACCAGAATGCGCTCGACGTCGGCGCTTTCGATGGTAACCGCGCCCATCACCTGCTGCACGCGCCGGAGCGGCAGAGTGACCGAGACGACGCGCTCGCCCTTCTCGTTCAACCGCTCGCCCGAGACGATTTCGCCGCGCAAGGCGCGCTGCTGCTCTTCTTCCAACGAGATGGTAGGATTCCACGGCGTCAGGCGCAGATATTCCACGCGCTGCGCGGCGCGGCCGAGGCGGTCGCTAAAGCTTGAGCCTTCGCCGATGTCCGGCAACGGCTGTTCATCCAGCGTGCCGTGAATGACGTCGCTATCAGCGATGGTGCGGCCGTCGGCGCTGAACAGGCGCACACGCGGACGTCCGACGCCGGGGCGCGCGCCTTCAGCGATCGGCGGAAGGATGCGCTGCATCACCTGCTGCACGGCGCTTTCGTTCACATACGGAAAGGGATCGCCCTCAACCGTGCCGGTCTCGATCAGGAGGTTGGTGATCAATTCGCCTTGCGTGCGCAGATTGCGGAACTGCGCTTCGGTCAAGCCGGCGCGCATTTCCGTCAGCAGCAAGACGCCGACGATCAGGAAGAGCAGGCCGGCGAAATTCCAGAGAAAGATGATGCGGGCGATGCGCGAACGCGCAAACGCCCTCCAATCTTCGGCCCTGGGCCGTTCAGGCTTCGTTGTACCGATAGCCGACGCCATAGAGGGTTTCGATCGCGTCGAAGTCGCCGTCGATGTCGCGGAACTTCTTGCGGAGCCGCTTGATGTGCGAGTCGATGGTTCTGTCGTCGACATAGACCTGATCGTCATACGCCGCGTCCATCAATTGGTCGCGGCTTTTTACATAACCCGGGCGCTGCGCCAGCGCCTGGAGGATGAGGAATTCCGTCACTGTGAGCCGAACCGCCTCACCTTTCCAGGTGCAGGCGTGGCGGTTGGGATCGAGCGTCAACTCGCCGCGCACAATCGGCTTTTTGTCGCCCACCGGCTCGGCGCCAGGCGTGCCGGCGCGCGTGCGCCGCAGCAGCGCCTTCACGCGCTCGCTCAGCAGGCGCTGGGAGAACGGCTTCTTGATGTAATCATCGGCGCCGACATTGAAGCCGACAACCTCATCCATCTCATCGTCCTTCGAGGTGAGGAAGATGACCGGCAGGTTCGAACCCTGGCGCAAGCGGCGCAGCACTTCGACGCCGTCCATGCGCGGCATCTTGATATCAAGCACGGCGATGTCCGGCGGCGTCTCCGAGAGCGCGGCAAGCGCTGCGGCGCCGTCCGTATAGGTGCGCACGGTGTAGCCTTCGCCCTCGAACAGAAGTTTCAAGGAAGCGAGGATGTTCTCGTCGTCGTCGACAAGGGCGATTGTAGCCATGGGCGCGTGAGGTTCCTGACTTTGCCGTAATGAACTGGCGTCGGCAGTCTTAGCCGTCAATGGCCGAGATGGAAACAGGTTCTGGCCCGTTGCGCACACGCTCTCTGGAAATTGAACGCGCGCCGCGCCGGCCGCAGCGCCACATCGGCGAATGATGATGAAACTAAGGCGCTAGCGCACGTCCGCCCGGGTGCGGCTCAGTGTGAAGCCGTGGCCGGCGGTGTTCGCGCATCGAACGCCCGCCTCGGTGACATCGCAAATAAACGGGCCATCCATCCAGCGCTCGCCATACGCAATGACTTCGCCGCTGCAGCAGCCGCGTTCATCGGTGGGGACGATTTGCGCGGGACCAGCTTCGAACAACACGACGCGCAGATAGTCTGGCTCGTTGCGGTCGCAGGAAAGCTCGGCGCGGCCGTCGGCTGTTTGGTACACCGCCGTGCCGCCGGCTGGGGTGTAGATGCAGGCGATGTTGCCGGATGGCGCCATGAAGGAGACGGAGACGCCGGGCGTCTCGGGCTGCGCTGGCGTTTCCACGACTGGCGCGGGCTCGGGCGCAGCTGGCGCAGGCGGCGAGCAGGCGCTGAGCGCCAGGGCGAAGAAGGCGGCGGCGATGCGGTGTTTCATGCGCACTTTATGCGCGTGGATTTCGCCTGCGGCAAACCATCAATGCGCCGCGCCCCAGGTTGCGCCCGCCTTTGCTTCCACCGTCAGCGGCACACTCAAGTGCACCGCAGGCATTGGCGCGGCTTCCATAACTTTACGCGCCAGCGCGCAGAGTGCTTCGGCCTCCGCTTGCGGCGCTTCGAAGACGAGTTCGTCGTGCACTTGCAGCAGCATGCGCGCTTTGAGGCCGCTTTCGCGCAGCGCATCCGACACGCGCACCATGGCGCGGCGGATGATGTCGGCGGCGGCGCCCTGAAGCGGCGCGTTGATGGCTTGGCGTTCGCCGAACTGGCGCTCTTGCGGGTTTTTCGATTGCACGCCTTTGACCCAAATGCGCCGGCCAAAAATCGTGCGCACATAGCCGTTGGCGCGCGCGAAGGTTTTGGTTGTTTCCATGTAGTCGCGAATGCCGGGGAAGCGCTCGAAATATTTCTTGATATACGCGCCCGCCTCCTCGCGCTCGATGCCGAGATTGCGGGCGAGGCCGAAGGCGGAGATGCCATAAATGATGCCGAAATTGATCGCCTTGGCGTTGTTGCGGATTTCCTTCGGCATGCCTTCAATCGGCACGCCGAACATTTCCGAGGCCGTGCGCGCGTGAATATCGACGCCATCGGCGAATGCTTGCTTCAGCTGCGGAATGTCGGCGACGTGCGCGAGCAGGCGCAACTCGATCTGCGAATAGTCAGCGCTGACGAGGACATTGCCCTTCTCGGCGATGAACGCCTCGCGAATGCGGCGGCCCTCTTCGGTGCGGATCGGGATGTTTTGCAGGTTCGGGTCGTTGGAGGAGAGCCGCCCCGTCGTGGTGGAGGCGAGCGCGTAGCTGGTGTGGACGCGATTGGTGCCCTTGTTGATCGCCGCGCCCAAAGCTTCGGTGTAAGTGGAGCGCAGTTTCGAGAGCTGGCGCCAATCGAGCAGCTTGCGCGGCAGATCGTGTTCTTCGGCCAGTTCTTCGAGGATAGTGGCGTCTGTTGACCAGGCGCCGGTTTTGGTTTTGCTGCCGCCGGGTAACTTCATTTCATCGAACAGAATTTCGCCGAGCTGCTTGGGCGAACCCATATTGAACTCGCGGCCCGCAAGGCCGTAAGCCTCCTGCTCGTATTGCAGCATACGCTGCGCGAAATCGCCGGAGAGTTGCGAGAGCATGTGCGGATCGATCCTGATCCCCTCGCGCTCCATCGCCGCAAGCACCGGCGGCAGCGGGCGCTCCAGCGTTTCGTAAACGGTGACGAGTCGTTCCTCGGCGAGATTGGGCTTGAGCTTGCGCCACAGACGCAACGCCGCATCCGCCTGCTCGCACGAATAAACCGCGGCGCGCTCGACCGGCACTTGATCGATACTCACTTGCGCTTTGCCCTTGCCGGCGATGTCCGCGTACGGCGTCAGGCTGTGGCCGAGGTGCTTTTCCACCAGCGATGTTTTGTCGTGCGGATCGAGGCCGCCGAAGAGCGCGTAGGAAATGAGCATCGGGTCGTCATGCGCGACGATGTTAACGCCGTGGCGCGCAAAAAGCGCGATGTCCCATTTGATGTTAAGGCCGATCTTGAGGACGCTTGGGTCTTCCAAAAGCGCCTTCAACGCGGCAATGGCATCGTCAAAAGCGATCTGCGGGCCGTTGTCTGGCGTGGCGTTGGCTTCCGGTTGCTCGGCGGCGAAGAGTTCGCCCGCACGTGAATCGGCCGATCCGTGGCCAAGCGGGACATAGATCGCGTCATTGGCGGCGAGCGAGAACGAGACGCCGACGAGTTTGGCGGTCGCAGCGTTTATGCCATCCGCTTCCGTGTCGATGCCGACAGCGCCGGTCGAGCGGGCGCGGGCGATGTAGGCTTCCAGCAACGCGAGATCACGGACAGTTTTGTAAGCGTCGCGCTTGAACTCGATTTCGACGGTTTCGCGGACGGGGCCGGCGTTGGGCGTGGATTCAGTTGCGGCGGCGGACGTCGCAGCCGCGGCGTATTGCGCGACGATTTCGACGCCCTTCTCTTTCGCATAATGATCGCGCACGCGGCGGGCGAGCGTGCGGAATTCCATCGCGTCGACGAATTGCAGCAGCATCGAGGGATCGGGCTCGCGCAGCGCGAAATCTTCCCACTTCTCCTCGACGGCGACGTCATCCTTCAGCGTGACGAGTTCGCGTGAGAGACGGATCTGATCGGCGAAGTTGATCAACGTCTCGCGACGCTTTTGTTGCTTCACTTCGTTGGCGCGTTCCAGAATCGCGTCGAGCGAGCCGAAGGTGGTGAGCAGCTCGGCGGCGGTCTTCGGGCCGATGCCGGGGGCGCCGGGAACGTTATCGGTTGAATCGCCGATCAGCGCCTGCGCGTCGATGACGCGATCGGGGCCGACGCCGAATTTTTCCATCACCGCTTCGAGACCGAGGATGCGGTTCTTCATTGGGTCGTAGAGCTGGATCACGTCTTCGACGATCAGCTGCATCAGGTCCTTGTCGGACGAAACGATGCGCACGGTCGCGCCGCTGGCGGCGGCTTGGCGGGCGTAGGTGGCGATCAGATCGTCAGCTTCGAATCCGCCCATCTCGATGCACGGCAGATTGAACGCGCGCGTGGCGTCGCGGATGAGCGGAAATTGCGGGACGAGATCTTCCGGCGCCGGCGGACGGTGCGCCTTGTATTCGGGATAGAGTTTGTTGCGGAAGGTGATTTCGCTTTTGTCGAAGATGACGGCGAGGTGCGTGGGCGCCTCTGGGCCCTTCATTTCTTCGAGGAACTTCCACAGCATGTTGCAGAAGCCCGCGACGGCGCCGACGGAGAGCCCATCGCTCGCGCGCGTGAGCGGCGGCAGCGCGTGGTAAGCGCGGAAAATGTAGGCGGAGCCGTCGATCAGATAGAGGCGAGGCGCGTTCTGCTTTTTAGCCATGCGCCTATCTAGGCAATTGGCGGAGAGTCGTCAGCCCTCAACCGAACAGCTTATTGTAATCGGGCGGCGTGCCGCGTTTAGACCAGAGTGCGTCGGAATCGGCGGTTTCAAGGAACGCTTGACTGGCCGCGATCACGGTGTTCATGGCGGCTGTGTAGATCGAGGTGGCCGCACTGAGGCGCTTGACGCCGATCGCTTTGAGTTCCGCCAGTTTCGGCACGCCGGGGCGGGCCATGATATTAACCGGCAGCCCTGCCCCCTGCACGATGGCGGCGATCTGCGCTGCTTCGAAAATGCCAGGCACGAACAGGCCGCTGGCGCCGGCGGCTTTGATGCCGGCGGCGCGGCGCAGTGTTTCCTCGACCACCTGCTCGGCTGGAACGAGTTGCTTCAGCACGACATCGGTGCGGGCGTTGATGAAGAGGTTGACGCCTTCGCGCTCGGCGACGGTGCGGATGGCTTCGATCTTTTTCAGATGCAATTCGTGCGGCTCCCGGCCATCTTCCAGATTGATGCCGACAGCGCCGGCGCCGATCAGCGCGCGGACATTTCCCGCCGCTTGCTTCGGATCATCCGAATAGCCGCCCTCCGCATCGCACGTGATCGGCACGCTGACGACGCGGGCGATGTCCTCGATCACAGTGACGAGACGCGCAGGCGGAAAGTGATGGCCGTCAGCGTAGCCCTGCGACCAGGCGACGGCGGCGCTCGATGTGGCGATGGCTTTGGCGCCAATATCTTGAGTAACGCGCGCGGAGGCGGCGTCCCAGGCGTTTGGGAGGATGAGCAGGTCGTTGTGGAGCGCGTGGAACATGGCGGCGTCGGCAGGGCGTGCGGGCATTGGAAGTCTCCTCTGCACGCGATCTAGGAACGGGGCCCGCGCGTTACACGCCGAAATCGGACCCGTTCGTCGATTTCTTTGTTAGTGCCCGTCCGCGCCTTCGGCCAAGACGAAGCGGCGGTCGCAATAGCCGCATTCGACGAAGGGCTCTTCGCCCATGTCGTAATAGACGACCGGGTGGCCGAGCGCGCCGCCGCCGCCATCGCACTTCACGCGGCGCGAGGTGACCATGATGATTTCCGGCGCGGGTAGAGCGTCGGGATGGCCGGGCGTGGATGCGTCGGTCAGCGGATTGTCGCGGAGCTTGGTCATTCTTTGCCGGGTCCGGGTTGAAGCGCGTCGCGCGCGCCCGTACCTAGAGCGCATCGCGCCGCCGCGCAACGTGGCGAGCGCTCAGGTTTCCCATGCTCGCACCCACATCGTCGCCGGATTTCGCCATCGAAGCCACGGGCCTCGACAAAACCTACCGCGCCCAAGGCAAGGGCAAGCCCACGCACGCGCTGAAGACGGTCGATCTCGCCATCCCGCGCGGCTCGTTCTTCGGGCTGCTGGGGCCGAACGGCGCCGGCAAGTCGACCTTCATCAACATTCTCGGTGGCCTCGTCGTGAAGAGCGGCGGCACAGCGTCGATCTGGGGCCACGATATCGACGCTGACCCGATGAATGCGCGCGGCGCCATCGGCATCGTGCCGCAAGAACTCAACATGGACCCCTTCTTCTCCCCCGGCGAAGCGTTGGAGATTCAGGCGGGCTATTACGGCGTGCCGAAGAGTGAGCGGAAGACGGAAGAGATTCTGCGCGCGGTCGGCTTGTGGGACAAACGCGACGCGTATGCGCGGACGCTATCCGGCGGCATGAAGCGGCGCCTGCTGGTGGCGAAGGCGATGGTGCATGCGCCGCCTGTTCTGGTGTTGGATGAGCCGACGGCGGGCGTCGACGTGGAGCTGCGGCGGCAGTTGTGGGAGTATGTGCGCGCGCTGCATGCGTCCGGCGTGACCATCGTGCTGACGACGCACTATCTCGAGGAAGCGCAAGAGCTGTGCGATACGATTGCGATCATCAATCATGGCAAGGTTATCGCGTGCGAGCCAACGCATAAATTGATCTCGAGGCTGGATCGCAAGACTTTGGTGGTGACGCCGCAAACACCGCCGACGTTGCCGGTGAAGGGCTTCGAGGACGTGACCTTCGCCATGCGCCCGAGCGGGGCAATCGCCGTCACCTACAGCACGGGCGCGCATAGCGTCGAAGAAATGCTCGACCGCGTGCGCAATGCCGGCATCACGATCAAGGATCTCTCGATCGAAGAACCGGACTTGGAAGACGTGTTCGTGGAGCTGACGGCATGAAATACGTCAATCTCGGGAGGAGCGGCCTCAAGGTCTCGCGCATCTGCCTCGGCACGATGGCGTATGCGGATGGGACCAAGGGCAACCATCCGTGGGCTCTGAACGAAGACGCGGCGCAGCCGTTCTACAAACGCGTGGTCGAGGCCGGCATCAATTTCTTTGATACAGCCAACGTCTATTCCAGCGGCACGAGCGAGGAATTCCTCGGCCGCGCCATTAAGCGCTACGCCAAGCGCGACGAGATCGTGATCGCCACCAAGGTGCACGGCGAGATGCGCGCCAATGATCCGAACGGCAAAGGGCTTTCGCGCAAACACATCTTCGGCGAGATCGATGCAAGCTTGCAGCGGCTCGGTACGGACTATGTCGATCTCTACCAAATCCACCGCCTCGATCCGGAGACGCCGATCGAGGAGACGCTGGAAGCGCTTCATGATGTCGTGAAGAGCGGCAAGGCGCGTTACATCGGTGCGTCATCAATGTGGGCGTGGCAGTTCATGCAGGCGCTGGCGCTGCAGAGCGCAAACGGTTGGACGCGCTTCATCTCGATGCAGAACCATTTAAACCTGCTCTATCGCGAAGAAGAGCGCGAGATGCTGCCGCTCTGCCGCGATCAAGGCATTGGCGTCATCCCGTGGTCGCCGCTGGCGCGCGGGCGGCTGGCGCGGTCGACGGATGTTGTCACCGAGCGCAGTGAGAGCGATCGGTTTGGACAGTATCTCTATAAGAAGACGGCTGAGGCGGATGGCGCAGTGATCGATGCTGTCGGCGCGATCAGCGAAGCGCGCGGGCTGCCGCGCGCGCAGGTGGCGCTGGCGTGGCTGCTGGCGAAGCCGGGCGTGACGGCGCCGATTGTGGGTGCGACCAAGCCGGCACAGTTGGACGACGCAGTCGCGGCGGTGGACGTCACGTTGAGCGGCGATGAGATCAAGCAGCTCGAAGCGCCGTACGTCCCCCACCCCGTCGCCGGCTTCGCGTGAGGACCAGATGCCCTACGTCAACATCAAGATCACCAAGACCGGCGCGACAGCTGAGCAGAAAGCCGAACTGATCAAGGGTACGACGGATTTGCTCCAGCGCGTGCTGAACAAGAACCCGGCGACGACGGTGGTGATTATCGAGGAGGTCGAGACCGACAATTGGGGCATCGGCGGTGAGAGCGTAACGGCGCGCAACGCGAAGGCAAAGAGCTAAGCGATCAAGTCAGGCAGATGCCGAAATTGGCGCCGCTCGTGCGCGGCCCTTCTTCGGTTTGCTCAAAGTCCCACCAAGTTCCGCTCTGCGTGTCGCACAAGAGCGGCCGCGCATCGATCACACAATATTTTACTGAACCATCGGCGCGCTCGAACCAGACCTCGCGCGGTAAGACGGGTGCGCGCTCTTCACTGGGATGAGCCCGCGCGAGCTGGCGATAGCGTTCCGCATCTGCTGGCGCTTCGACCTGCCGCCAGCTTGGGTCGCGTCCGTAATTGCAGTCCTGATTGGCGTGCATCGCGCGCAAGCCCGCGCAACCGGTAAGCATCAGCGCGACGACCGCCGTGAAGGCGAAGCGCGCGATCATGCTACTCGACTTCCCAATCGAGTTCGCCGCGAATTTCGGGAGGCACTTGCGCACACAGCGCCGTGTGCAGCGCCTCCTGCGTGAGATTGCGCGGCAGCCGGAAGACGAAGTCGACGCGGCTCTTGGAGAAGGATTTGTCTTCGCTGATGACCTTGCAGTTCTGCTCGGTGAGCACACGACGGTACGCATCAGCCGCGTCCCTCACCTTGCCCTTGGGAATCTCTTTGACCTCAATGCTGCACACCGGGTGTCCGTCGAAGATATAGATCAGCACCCAGGCGAAGATGAAGGCCAGCACGGCGAAGTGCGGCAGGTTCAGGCCGCTGATCAGGCCGAGCAGCGTCACTACAATGAGCCGGCCGGTGTCGCGCGTGTTATCAGTGTCGGTGCGGAAGCGCATCAGGCCGCCAAGGCCGAAGACGATGAAGCCCACCACGATGCCGTATTCGAGCACGACGACGCCGACCATCGCGCCGATAAGGGCGTAGATGATGTAGACCTTCGGCATCTCGGCTTCGCGCATCGTGTCGACGCTGCGCTGCGAGGTCGGGTGAAAGGCGATCAACGCGCCCAGCACGATGGCCAGCAGCAAGGCCGCCGCCGCGCCGAGTAGATAAGGAAAATCCAGAAAGCCGTGCCAGCCGACGGCCTGCAGCCCCTGCGTGTCTAGAATCGGCATGCCGCTTTCAAATCCCCGGTTCGGTCGACTCTCCTTTCCAGTGTGTCATGCAAAGCCGCAAGCGAAAACGGCCGGCGCTTGCGCACCGGCCGTCTCGACAACCCCCGATGGGGTTATGAACTTCCAAGCGTCAGTGACGCGTCCGCTCTTAGCGGCCGCCCATCACCGCCGCCTTCATCACCGACGATTGGCGGAAGGCGAGCTTCTTGGACGCTTTGATCTTCACCGGCTCACCCGTTTGCGGGTTGCGGCCCATGCGGGCCTTGCGGGCGCGGATCATGACCATGCCGATGTCGCCGATCTTCACCTTGGCGCCCTTGAGCACATAGGCCTTCACGACGTCGATGTAGCCGTCGACGAAAACCTTGGCTTCCGACTTCTTGATGCCGTGGTGATCGGCGATCGCCTGGAGCAGAGCGCTCGCGGTCACCGTCTTGCCCGGTACTGCCGAGACCTTCACGGCCTTCGGTGCGGGTGCTGCCGCCTTCTTGGCCGACTTGCGAGCCGGCGCCTTCTTGGCGGTTTTCTTCGTCGTCTTCTTGGTTGCCTTACGGGCCATTGCTAATTCCCCTCTTCAAAGGTTGTCATGCGTTAAACTCAACGAACCGACGGTAATACGTGGGTTTCTGACGACCCTGTTCACCGCCGGCCTATGAGTGATGCCACTCAATTCTTGATGGAGCGTGACCGCGCCTCGCTTGAGATGCGCCAAAAAGCCCGAAAAATGAGGCTTTTTGGCGTGTGCGGCGGATTCCGTTGCATGAGAGCCACCGAGTCGCAACGCAAAAAAGCTGATTTACAGGGGTTTTAGCCGCCAGAAGCGCCGCGCCTGTGTGCAAAACCCACTCGTTTCGATGTTTTTGCAGCTGAGCGCCGAATCACATCTGCCCGCTCCCGAACGCGCAGCCCCGCGACCAATCGCTTTTCCCTCGGAACAAAAGCAAAAAGCCCCTCCTCTTGAGAGGAGGGGCTTGGGTTGGGGTGATGCGCGATTGGTCGTTCGCTTAGCGCAAACCCATGCGGATGGCGCCGTCGATGCGGACGTCTTCGCCGTTGAAGTAAGGGTTGCGGAGCATCTCGAGCGCCAGCGACGCGTATTCCTCGGGGTTTCCGAGTCGCTTCGGGAACGGCACGCTCGCCGCCAACGCTTCCTTCACCTTCTCCGGCGCGCCCAGCATGAGCGGCGTTTCAAAGATGCCCGGCAGGATGGTGTTGATGCGGATGCCTTCGCCCGAAAGATCGCGCGCGATCGGCAACGTCATGCCGACAACGCCGCCTTTCGACGCTGAATACGCTGCCTGCCCCATCTGGCCGTCTTCAGCGGCGACGGACGCCGTCATCACCATGGCGCCGCGCTCGCCGCCGTCGAGCGGTTCCAGCGTCAGCATGCCCGCGGCGGATTTCGCAACGCAACGGAACGTCCCGATCAGATTGATCTGGATGGTGAGCTCGAAAATGTTGAGCGGGAAATGCTTGATGTCGCCCGTCTCGCGCGAGCGGCTGGCCGTCTTCATAGCTGAGCCGATGCCGGCGCAGTTGACCAGAATGCGTTCCTGACCGTTGGCCTTGCGCGCCGCGGCGAAGCCCGCGTCGACGCTTTCATCGCTGGTGACATCGACCTTGCAGAACGTCGCGCCAAGTTCGGCGGCGGCGGCCACGCCGCGCTCTTCGTCGCGGTCGAAGAGCGCAACCTTCACGCCTTCAGCGCGCAGCTTGGCGGCGGTGGCCTTGCCCAGACCCGACGCGCCGCCTGTCACGACAGCGGAAATTTCAGACGAAAGGCGCATCGGGTTCCTCCTCTTGGGGCGCACGCGTGCGCGGCCCGCGCGTTTTCATAACGGCGGGCCGCGCGAACGCAATCTCGCGCAACGTCAGTTCGGCGATGCGACCGTGGGTGTCTCCGCCTCCGCCTCGTCCTCTTCGGCCGAAGCCGGTGGTGGCGGCGGCGGAGCCGGCGGTGGCGGTGGAGGCGGTGGAGGCGCGACAACGGGTGGCGCCGGCGGCGAGACGACGACTGGAGGCGGCGGTGGCGGTGGTGGCGCTGGTGGCGCTGGTGGCGGCGCAACGCCGTCGCGCGGGCGCCCGCCTAGCGGATTGCGCGGCGGCGGTTGCACCACAGGGGGCGGCGCTGGCGGCGGTTGAACCACGGGCGGTGGCGCCGGCGGCGATGGCGGCGAGACCGGAGGCGGCGTTGGTCGCGGCGGACGCGATGGCGTTACCGGCGGCGGTGGTGGAGGCGGTTGCGTCACCGGCGGCGCCGGCGGGCGTGGCGGCGGCGTAGTTTGTAGATTGCGCAATTGCTGGATGCGGCGCGAGGCGTCATCGCGATAAGCGCCGTTCGGCCAAGTGCGGCGATAGTCTTCGTAAGCCAGGATGGAGTCGGAGCGCACGGCGCGATCCCAGGCGCTGCGATCTTCGCCGCGCAGCTGGTTGATGCGGCGTTCGGCGTCGCGACGGTGATATCCATCTGGGTACTGGCGCAGATAATCTTCGAAGTCGCGAATGGTGTCGCGGCGGCGGGCGCGATCCCAGGCGTAATCATCTTGGCGCTGGAAATCGTCGAGTGCTGCGCGCGCCTCGATCGCGAATGGCGAACGCGGATAAGCGCGCAGGAAATCCGAGTAGCCGCCCGGCGAATTCAAACGCTGCGCGCGAATCCAGGCGCCTTCGTCGGTGTTCCAAAGGTAATCGAGCCGCGCGCGCGCTTCTTCGGAATTGGCGCCGCCGGGCCATGAAGCCAGGAAAGATTCGTAGGCTTCGATACGATCGATGCGCGAGGCTTCGCGCCACGCATCGCGCTCTTCGGCGGCGAGACGCGGCGCCGCAAGTTGCGCGCGGCGCTCATCGGCACGCTGCGCTTCGGCGCCCCACGGATAGAGCGAGAGATAGTGGACGTAACCTTCCTCGGTATCGAGCTGACGCGCACGCGACCAAGCCGAGCGCTCCTCGCGCATCAAGCTTTCAATGCGCAGACGCGCGCCATCGGCGTTGGGCCAATCGCCGTACGAGCGCAGATACGCTTCGTACGCGAGCGGGTTGTCCTGTTGCTGGGCCGTGGCCCAGGCGCGCATCTCTAATTCTTCAGGCGTGAGCGGCGGCGGCGTTGCGCACGCGGCTAACAATGCAGCGATCGACGCCGCCGTCAGCATTCTCAAACGCCAGAATCTGCCCGCCATCCTACTTCCCCTTAGACCCTTGCTCTGCTGTAACATTCTGACCTGAACGGCGGCAGAATCGAAAGACCAAAAATGGGCATGACGTTCGGACCGGTGTTTTGGGCCTTGGCCGCGATCGGGCTCGCAGGCGCGATTGCCTACGGGACGTACTTTCTAAGCCGGCCGATGACGCTCGCGCGCGCGGCGGTGAAGACGTCTTTCATGGGCGCGCTGACGGCAGCGTTCATTGTCGCGGGGGCGCCCTTCCCGCTCGTGTTGGCTTTGGCGGCGTCGGCGTTTGGGGATTTCTTTCTGGCGTTCGACAAGAAGTGGCTGCTGCCGTTCGGCATCCTCTCCTTCCTGATCGCGCAGCTGCTCTATCTGCTGATCTTCTTCGCGCTCTGGTTTTTCTCCGGCGACAATTCACCACTTTGGCCGCGCTACGCCGCGATGGCGTTGATCGTGGCGACCGCGCTCGGGTTTCTAATATGGATGGGGCCGAAACTCGGCATGATGGCATTCGGCGTCGTGCCTTATGCGATCGCGATTGCAGGCATGGCCTCGGCGGCGATGTGGCTGCCTTGGGTTGGCTGGCCAGCGATGCTGGGGGCGGTGAGTTTTCTGGTGAGCGATTTCGTGCTGGCGGCGGAGCTGTTTCGACTGTCGGCGGAGTCACCCGCGCGAAGGATCACGGCGCCGGTGGTATGGTGGACCTACGCTGCCGCGCAAGTGCTGATCGTTTGGGGCGTGGTGCTGGTGGTGTTTGCAAGCTGAGGAGATTGCGATGCGGGCGATGATCTTAGCGGCGGCGTGTCTGCTTGCGGCATGCGGGGCGAGCACGGAAAGCTCCGACGATGTGCCGGATCCGAACGAACGCGCGCTGCCCTATGGCGCGATCATCGCCGCTGGCGAGAATTGGACGCTCAACGCAGATCCCGGCGCACAGGCTGTGTCGTTCATCGTCGATGACGGCGCCGAACCCGTTGAAGCCGCCGATGTGTGGACGCCGCCACAGACAACAGAGGGCGGTTATCGGCTGACAACCGGCGAGATCACGCTCGATCTGATCGAGGAAGCCTGCACGACCGACGGCATTCCCTATCCGATGCGCGCGACAGTGAGTTATGGCGGCCAAGCCTATCCTGGCTGCGCGGCGGTGCGGTGGGATTATCAGCTCATCGCGCTGATGCCGCAAATCGATGCCTGCATCGCGCGTTCGCCGGAGGTGCGTTGGGTCACCTATGCGGGGCGGCAAGGCGACGGAAACATGCTCGTTCGGCTCAGCGGCGGCGATGCGTTCGACTGCACCGTGACACCTGGCAACATGCCCGAAGTCATCAGCTTCGGCCCTCGCAGTGAGACGCTCGCGGTCGCGACAGATCACGCCGCGCTATTCGTACGCGGTCCGGGCGATAATCCGGGCGGTCTATGCTACGACGCGCCTGAGGTGCGCGGCGCGGATGGCGCGCTGCTCGGCTGGATGATGGATCCTATGGGCTGCTAGTCGATCGACGGCAAATCCAGCCCCTGCTCTTTCGCGCACGCAATGGCTTCTTCGTAGCCCGCGTCGGCGTGGCGCATGACGCCGGTGCCGGGGTCGTTCCAGAGCACGCGCGCGATACGCCTCGATGCGGCCTCAGTGCCGTCGCAAACAATGACGACGCCGGAGTGTTGCGAATAGCCCATACCGACGCCGCCGCCGTGGTGGAGCGATACCCAAGTCGCGCCGCCTGCGGTGTTGAGCAAAGCGTTGAGCAACGGCCAATCGCTGACGGCGTCGCTGCCATCCTTCATGCGCTCGGTTTCGCGATTGGGAGATGCGACTGAGCCGGAATCCAAGTGATCGCGGCCGATCACCAAGGGCCCGATCTCGCCGCGCGCCACCATCTCGTTGAAGGCCAGGCCAAGCTTATCGCGCTGGCCGAGACCCACCCAGCAGATGCGCGCGGGCAAACCTTGAAACGCGATCCGCTCCTTCGCCATGTCGAGCCAGCGATGCAGATGTGCGTCGTTTGGGATGAGCTCTTTAACCTTGGCGTCGGTCTTGGCGATGTCTTCCGGGTCGCCGCGCAACGACGCCCAGCGGAACGGGCCGATGCCGCGGCAGAACAGCGGACGCACGTACGCGGGCACGAAGCCGGGATAGGAGAACGCGTCTTCGACGCCGTTATCCTTCGCCACTTGGCGGATGTTGTTGCCGTAATCGACCGTGGGGATGCCTTGCTTGTGAAAGTCGAGCATCGCTTGCACATGCACAGCGATCGACGCGCACGCCGCTTCGCGCACCACTTCCGGATTCTGTGCCCTCGTCTGCACCCAGCGTTCGACGCTCCAGCCGGCGGGCAGATAGCCGTTCACGGTGTCGTGGGCTGAGGTTTGATCTGTCACCGCGTCAGGGCGGATGCCGCGCTTGACCATCTCGGGCAGAATCTCTGCGGCGTTGCCAAGCAGGCCGACGGAGATCGCCTCCCCTTTCGCGCAGGCTTCGTTGATCATGGCGAGCGCCTGATCCAAAGTTTCCGCGCGTTTATCGAGATAGCGCGTTTGCAGGCGCTTATCGATGCGATCGCTTTGGCATTCGATGGCCAAGCAGCACGCGCCGGCCATCACTGCCGCGAGCGGCTGCGCGCCGCCCATGCCGCCGAGGCCAGCGGTGAGAATCCATTTGCCTGTCCAGTCGCCACCGTAATGCTTGCGGCCCATTTCGGCGAAGGTTTCGTACGTGCCCTGCACGATGCCCTGCGTGCCGATATAAATCCACGAGCCGGCCGTCATCTGGCCGTACATCATGAGGCCCTTGCGATCGAGCTCGTCAAAATGCTCCCACGTCGCCCATTTCGGCACGAGGTTTGAGTTCGCGAGCAGTACGCGCGGCGCATCCGCATGCGTCTTGAACACGCCCACCGGTTTGCCGGATTGAATGAGCAGTGTTTCGTCTTCCTCGAGGCGGCGCAGAGTTTCGACGACCTTGTCGTAGGCAACCCAATCACGCGCGGCGCGGCCAATGCCGCCGTACACGACAAGCTCTTCCGGATGCTCAGCCACGTCGGGATCAAGATTGTTCATCAGCATGCGCAGCGCGGCTTCCGTGAGCCACGACTTGCAGCTGATCTCATTTCCACGCGGCGCGCGGATCACGCGCGAAGCGTCGTGGCGGGGATTCATGGGCAGCTCCGGAATTTCGGCGCGTTCTAGCTCAGACGACGCGGCCTGCAAACACGCGTTCTTTCAGCAACGGGGCGCCGAGCCAGTAGCTCAGCTCCGCCGGCGCGCCGATATCCCACACGGCAAGATCGCAGGCTTTGCCGACTTCGAGCGCGCCGACGTCATCAAGAATGCCAAGCGCGCGTGCGCCTTCGCGGGTGATGCCGGCGAGCGCTTCCTCCGGTGTGAGACGAAAGAGCGTGCAGGCCATGTTGAGCGCGGCGAGCGGGCTGGTCATCGGCGAAGTGCCGGGATTGCAGTCGCTGGCGACGGCCATGCGCACGCCAGCCGCGCGCATCGCCTCGATGGGCGGAAGTTTGGTTTCGCGCAGAAAGTGGAACGCGCCCGGCAGCAGCACGGCGACAGTGCAGTTCGCCGCCATGGCGGCGATGCCGGATTCATCGAGATGTTCGAGATGATCAGCGCTGAGCGCGCCGTAGCGCGCGGCGAGTTCGGCGCCGTGTTGATTGCTGAGTTGTTCGGCGTGGAGTTTGATCGCGAGGCCATTGTCGCGGGCGGCGGAGAAGACGTAGTCCACCTCCTCCGCGGTGAAGCCGATATTTTCGCAGAACGCATCCACCGCATCAGCCAGGCCTTCGGAGGCTATGACTGGGATCATGACGTCGGCGACGAGTTGCACGTAAGCGGCGCGATCGTCCTTGAACTCGGGCGGCAGCGCGTGGAGTCCGAGGAAGGTACGCTTCACGCGGACCTCACCGAGCGCCGCCAGATCGCCCGCGGCCTCCAGCATCTTGATCTCGGTTTCGAGATCGAGGCCGTAACCGGATTTGATCTCGACCGTGGTGACGCCTTCACGCGTGAGGCCGGCCAAGCGCTTCGCGGCGCTTTCAACGAGTTCTTCTTTCGACGCGGCGCGTGTGGCGGCGACTGTGGAGACGATGCCGCCTCCGTCGCGGGCGATCTCTTCGTAACTCGCGCCTTGCGAGCGCATCTCGAACTCGCGCGCGCGGTTGCCGCCGAACACGAGATGAGTGTGGCAATCGACCAAGCCCGGCGTGATCCAGGCATTCTCGCAGCGGCGCACCTCGCGGGCGAGATCGACGGCGTGGCCGGGCAGATCGGCGGCGTAGCCAGCCCAGGCGATTCTGCCGTCCTTGGCCGCGACCGCGCCGCGCTTGATCTCGCCATACGGCGCAGCCCCTTCGCGCATGGTGGCGAGGTTCGCGTCAACCCAAAGCGTGTCCCACATGGCTTTGCTCTACACGGCCCCTCCCCTTGCGAAAAGCGGAATGGTAGCAACGCGCCATGACCGATTCAGATTGTCGCTCCTGGTTCTCCGCCGCTGATCTGCTGACGCAGGATGCGTCCGCGCCTGTCGCGCTGATCGGCGCGCCTTTGGGCTTGGGCTCGATCACGCCGGGGCGCTGCGATCTGGCGCCGGAGACGGTGCGCGCGGCATGCAAGCGGATGAGCGTTTATGATCTGGAGACGGAGACTGATCTCTCCACGCTGCGCGTGTTCGATGACGGCGACATGGGCCTGGAAAGGCTGCAGCCGTCGGAAGCGTTGACGCCGATGCAAGAGCGGCTCGCGCCGTTGATGCGCGAGCACGACCTCACCATCGTGCTCGGCGGCAACAATGCGATCACGCGGCCATGCGTGCATGCGCTCGAATCCACGCTTCAGCGCGTTGGCGTGTTGACACTCGATGCCCACTTCGATCTCCGCGACACCGATTGCGGGCTGACCAACGGCAATCCGATCCAAGCGCTGCTGGATGATGGTCTACCCGGCGCACACGTCGCGCAGATCGGGCTCCTGCCCTTCGCTAACACCAAGAAAGCGCATCAGAAGGCGAAAGACGCGGGCATCTACGTGGCGACGGCGGCGGCGTGTAAAGCGCAAGGACTGGCCGCGATTGCTGCAAACGCGCTGGAGCGCTTGGCGGCGCGGTGTGACGTGATCCATGTCGATTTCGACATTGATGTCGTCGAGCGCAGCGCCATGCCCGGCGCGCCGGGCGCACGACCAGGCGGCGTCAGCGTGCAGGATTTCTTCGACGCAACGCGACTGATCTGTGCGCACCCGAAGGTGCGGAGCGTGGATTTGACCGAGTTCGATCCCTCACTAGACGTCGCCGCCGTCAGTGCCCTGACGGCGGCGCGTTGGGTGTGTGAGGTGCTGGCGGGATTTCAGAAGCGTTAGTCCGCCAAGAACGTCCGCACTTCGCTCATGAAGCGATCGAACTGGTCGATCATGATGAAGTGGTAGCTGTCTTCGATCTTGACGATGCGGGCTTGTGGGATGTTGGCGTAGCTGGCGCGCATGAACATGTCGTATTGCTCGGGCGTGATCGGCGCTTGCGGCGGGATGACGTAGAGTGTCGTGAACGGGACACTGATGTTGGCCAGTTCCGGGCGCAGATCGGTGACGATCAGTTCGTGAAAGGCATTGGCGCTGACGCCGTTATCGCTCAAGCGCGAATGCTCGATGATCGCGGCGCGGGCGCTTTCGGTGCGGACCATGGAATTGATCGTCGCTTCGGTTTGCGGCGAGACAACGCCCTGGGGCGCGGCGCGCATCGCCTCGCGGATTTGATCGGCGACGGGCGTGAGCGTTTCGCGGGTCGCGTTGGGGCCGCCAAACATGGCGCCCATGAACGGAAACATGTCGACGACCATGAGCTTGCCAACGGCGTTAGGATGGCGCGCCGCCAGCATCATGCCGATCGACCCGCCCATCGAATGGCCGATGACGGCTGGGCGTTCGAGGCCAGTTTCGCGGATATAGCGCGCAATCTCTTCGGCGGCAGGCGCTGAGACCGGCCCCTCGCCTGCACCGCCGACCGGCGCGCCGGCAAAGCCGTTCAGCTGCACGAGGTGGACGCGGTAGTTGTCGTCGAGCCCGTCAGCGGTCGTGTTCCAGACATCGCGCGAAGAACTCAAGCCCGGGATCAGAATCACGTCGGGGCCTGCGCCGCGCGTGACGACGCTGATGCGATCGGAGCTGAAACTCGGTGGCGGCGCGCCGCCCGTGCTGGCGCACGCGGCAAGTGCAGCGGCGGCGATGAGCGCGATGAAGCCTCGTCTTTGCATGGACTATTCCCTCTCTGGCGCCGTGCGCCGCTATTGTTCGCTACTCAATCGCCGCCGCACCGCTCCGCGGATGCGGGCCAGATTGATTTTTTGAGTTCGGGCCCTGCTCAGTCCATCGTCACGACGAGCTTACCGGTGGCCTTGCGGTCCATCAGCGCGCGGATGGCTTTGCCGCCCTCGGCGAGCGGGTAGCGGGCGGAGATGCGCGGCTTGATCTTGCCTTCGCTGTAAAGCCGGAAGAGATCGCGGACGTTGCCTTCATGCAGCTTCGGCTCGCGCGCCACCGACGCGCCCCAGAACACGCCGACGATGGATGAGCTCTTTAGCAGCGTCAGATTGAGTGGCGGCGTCGGGATGCCGGCGGGAAAGCCGACGACGAGGTAGCGGCCGTTCCAGTTCATGGTGCGCAGCGCCGGCTCGCAATAATCACCACCGACAGCGTCATAGATCACATCGGCGCCGCCGCCAGTTGCGGTCTTGAACGATTCCGCGACAGCCTTGCTTTGCTCCTTGGCGAATGCGCCGGGCGGATAAATCACCGTGCCGTCAGCGCCGGCCTCTTTCGCGAACGCGGCTTTCTCTTCGCTGGACACGGCGCCAATGACGCGCGCGCCCATGGCTTTCGCAAGTTCGATCGCCGCGACGCCAACACCGCCCGCTGCGCCGAGGATAAGCACGGTCTCGCCTTCCTTCAGCAGGCCGCGATCTTTGAGCGCGTAGTAGGAGGTGCCATAGGTGAGGATGAAGGCGCTGGCCTCGTCGAACGGCATGGCGTCTGGGATCGGCATGATGCGCTGGGCTGGGAGTTTGATCTTCTCGGCGTAGCCGCCCCAGCCAGACGAGCCGATGACGCGCTGGCCGACTTTCACGCCGGTGACGCCAGGGCCGATGCTTTCGACCACGCCCGCGACTTCGCCGCCCGGCGAGAATGGGCGCTCGGGTTTGAATTGGTATTTGTCCTCGATGATGAGCGCGTCGGGGAAGTTCACGCCCGCTGCCTTCACGGCGATGACGACCTCGCCCTCCCCGGCGACCGGGTCGGGCGCGTCGGCATATTCGAGAGCTTCCGGCGGTCCGATCTTGGTTGAGAGCAGCGCTTTCATGAGTGTCCTCGGCTTGGCTTTAGCGTCTTCTTTCGGGCATTCTACCCGCGACGGCAACGTGCCGCGATGGAAGGCCCATGACCCGCTCCGGCTATTTCTGGCGCTTGGCGCTTTCGATCGTGATCGACATCGGGGATTTCACGCTCGGCCGCATTCCGGTGTTCGGCACGGTGACCGATGGCGTGGGCACCATCGTTCTGTTCGCGCTGTGGGGGCCGGCGGGGCTGGTGAATGCGTGGGAGCTGATCGACGTCACCGATCAGGCGGACGGTTTCATCCCGACGGCGACGTTCATTGCGCTTTATGTCGGCTGGCGGCAGGGGATGTTTGGCGGCGGTTCCCGGGACGTAACGCCAACCAGCCAAGACGCGCCGTAACGAAGCAGCTATAAGCCGCCCCTATGAGCACGATTTGGGCCCTCGCCCTCCATGGCGGCGCCGGCGCGATTGCTGAGCGCGTCTATCGCCAAGAAGAAGAGCACATGGCCGGCCTGCTCGAAGAGGGCGCGGCCATGTTGGCGCGCGGCGAAAGCGCGCTCGATGTCGTCACCGCGATGGCGGAGGCGCTGGAAGCGAGCGGCCTGCATCAAGCCGGCAAAGGCTCGGCGCCAAACAGCGATGGCGATGTCGAGCTCGATGCCTCGGTTATGGATGGCGCGACGCGCGCGGCGGGCGCCGTGGCGGCGCTGCGCGGGTTTCTCTCCCCTATCCGCGTTGCGCGCGGGGTGATGGAGAAAACCAACCACGTTCTGCTGACAAGCGAAGGCGCCGACGCCTTCGCGGCAGCCAACGGCTTTGCCCGCGTCGAAGATCCGAAAAGCTATTACCGCACAGCCGCCAGCGGTCTTGCCGGCGCCGGCACGATCGGCGCGGTGGCGCGCGATACTCAAGGACGCCTCGCCGCGGCCACATCCACTGGCGGTATTCAGGGCAAGATGCCCGGCCGCGTCGGTGATACGCCAATCATCGGCGCCGGCTGCTGGGCCGATGGGCGCGCGGCGGTGTCGTGCACTGGGCTCGGCGAATACTTCATGCGCGTGAACGCGGCGGCCGATGTATCGGCGCGGATCGCCTATGCCGGCGCAAATTTGGCTGACGCGGCGCAAGCCGTGATCGACGATGTCCGGAACCTTGGCGGGCAAGGCGGGCTGATCGCCGTTGACGCCGCGGGCAATATCGCCGCACCGTTCAACTCACAGGGCATGAAGCGGGGAATCGCCTCATCCTCCGGCCTCCGCGATGTCAAAACTTTCAGGTGAACCGATGAAGAAGCTTCTGCTTGCCGCCGCTCTCGTTTCTCTCGCTGCGTGCGCGACCGCGACGCCGGGCGGCCCACGCACCGATTGGAGCTGCGATGGCGGCGCGGCCTATAGCGCGCGCATCAATTCGAACGGCGCCGCCGAAGTGTTCGCGGGCGGTCAGGTGTATACGCTGCCCGCCACCAGCGCCGGGCGCTATAGCAATGGCGCGGTGAGCTATTCCGACGACGGCGCCCTTGGCGGCGCACGAGGCGGGCCGTACACGAATTGCCGGCGCGGCTAAGCGCCAACACGAGGGTGGCATGAAGAAATCAATTCTGCTCTCGGCCGCGCTTTTCGCGCTGGCCGGTTGCGTCTCGCACAATTTCGCCGAAGGCCGGCGCGAGAACTGGACCTGCGCGGGGGACAAAGAGTTCAGCTTGCGCCAAGTGCCAGGCGCGATCGAACTCTATGCCTCCGGCGCGACGCACCGGCTGACGCCCTCCGGCGAAGGCGCGTTTTCGAACGGCACGGTGACGCTCGCCCGCGACGGCGGCCGCGCCACGCTGACCGGCGTCCACAACGGCCCGTTCGAGAATTGCCGCCAGCGAGGCGGTTTGCGCTTCTGGTAATGCGCGGGTTTTTCGGCATTGGCGCTGAGGAGATGTCGAAGCCGATGAATCTCGGCGCGCTGATGCGCACGTCGCATGCGTTCGGCGCGAGCTTCTTCTTCACCATCAACGCACATCCGAAAGTACGCGAAGCCTATAATAGCGACACCTCGCGCAGCTTCGATCACATGCCGTACTATGCGTGGGACACGCTGGACGATCTGCGGCTGCCGCGCGGCTGCGCGCTGGTGGGCATCGAGCTGACCGACGAAGCGGTGGAGCTGCCGCGGTTTCAGCATCCGCAGGCGGCGGCTTATGTGCTGGGGCGCGAGCGCGGGTCGCTGTCGCCGGAGATTTTGGCGCGCTGCAAGCACGTGGTGAAGATCCCAACCAAGTTCTGCATCAATGTCGGCCTGGCTGGCGCGCTCGTCATGTACGACCGGCTGCTCGCGCACGGCGGCTACCCGGCGCGGCCAATCATGCCCGGCGGGCCGAAGCTGGAGATGACAGAGGCGCCGAAACGCAAGGCGTAACGCCTTGCGGGCGCCGCATCGGCCCCCCATAACCCGGCTCGTGAGCGTCCCCGCAGCCCCTGTTCCCGCGAAACCTTCGCTGGCCGGCCTTTCCAAGGCTGAGCTGGCTGAGAAGCTTGTCGCGGTTGGCGTTGAGCCGAAGAAGGCGCGCATGCGCGCTGAGCAGCTGTGGCGCTGGATCTATCATTATGGCGTGACCGATTTCGCGGCGATGACCAATGTCGCCAAGGAATTGCGCGCGACGTTGGCGGAGCACTACACGCTGGCGCGCCCCGAAATCGTCACGCAACAGATTTCGACCGACGGCACACGCAAATGGCTGATCCGTTTGGGCCCGGGCACAGAAGCGGAAGCCGTGTTCATCCCCGATGTCGGCAAGGCCGGCGCGCTGTGTGTGAGCTCGCAAGTCGGCTGCACGCTGAACTGCACGTTCTGCCACACCGGCACGCAGAAACTGGTGCGCAATCTTTCCGCCGCCGAGGTCGTCGCGCAAGTGATGATCGCGCGCGATGCGCTGGGCGAATGGCCAACGGCGGAGCGTCCGCTCAATGACGGCGACCGCCAGCTGACCAACATCGTGTTCATGGGCATGGGCGAGCCGCTCTACAATTTGGACAATGTCGACACCGCGATTGGCATCATCGCCGACGGCGACGGCATTTCAATCGGGCGCCGCCGCATGACGGTGTCGACCGCAGGCGTGGCGCCGAAGATCAAGGAATTAGGCGAGCGCACCGGCGCGATGCTGGCGATCTCACTGCACGCGACCAATGATGAGCTGCGCAACCAACTCGTGCCGCTGAACAAGAAATACAATCTCGAAGAACTGTTCGCGGCGATCCGCACCTATCCGTCGCTCGGCAACGCCAAGCGCGTCACGTTCGAGTACGTGATGCTGAAGGGCGTGAACGACTCGATCCCCGAGGCGAAGGCGCTGGTGAAGCTGCTCGCGGGCGTGCCGGCAAAGATCAATCTGATCCCGTTCAATCCGTGGCCGGGCAGCCCTTATGAGTGCTCGGACTGGGAGACGATCGAGACATTCGCCGAAGTGCTGAACCGCGCCGGCTACTCTTCCCCCATCCGCACGCCGCGCGGGCGCGATATTCTGGCCGCGTGTGGACAGTTGCGCAGCGAGAGCGTGAAGGTGCGTGCAAGCGAGCGGGCGAAGGGCTAAGCTCGCGGCTTGGGAGGGGACGCCCATGGCCAAACAGCAGAGCATCAGCCGCCGCATCGCCGGTGATCGCAGCAATGCGCAATTCTGGGCGTTTCTGGCCTCCCTACCCGTTTGGCTGTTCATGACCGCGGTGATCGCGGCCGCGGGTTATTCGGTCATCGAGTCGCGTGGCGACGAGGATCAGGCGAGCGCGTGGATCATCGCCGGCGTCGCGCTTGTGTTTGCGTTCTTCGTCTCGATTATCGCGCGCTGGACGTTTTCCGGCGTGCGCGCGGCGCTGACGCCGCAGCGTGTGAAGGCGATGTGGCTCAGGCGCTTCCAGGCCGAGAGCGGCGACACGTTCCGCACCTCGCGCGTGATCGATCAGCTGGCGCGCGATGGCGTCAGTGCGCTGACGCTGCAGGATCGTGATGTGCAGCTTTCGTTCGAGCAACGGCGCAACCGAATGGCGCCGTTGTTCTGGCTCTTCTTCATCCCGGTCGTCGCCGTGCTCGCTTATTTCGCCTGTGCCTCGTTCAATGAGATTCAGGCGAGCGGTGAAGCCTTCCGCCCCACCGCCGACAGTCTCGCCGGCGCGATTGGGCAAGCGATCGGAAATGTTCTCGCCACGTTTATCGGCCTGTTGCTCGTTATCGTCGTCGCGTTGATCGCCTTCATGGCTTCTACGCTGCTGATCATGGCGGTCGCCGCGATTTCAGGGCCGATTGGCGCCGCCCTCTCCCGCAACCGCGACGATTTTGGCGGGCTGCCGCGTTTGTTGGAGCGGATCGGCAAAGGGCGCGGACCACGCGGGGCCTCAATCGTGCGTATTTCCGACGCGCATTGGCGCGACGCCGTGACCTCGTCGCTTGCGGCGGTGGATGTTGCGATCATCGATCTTACCAATGTCAGCGATCATGTCGCGTGGGAGATCGCCGAGGCGGCGAAGGCGTGCACGACGTCCGGCCTCGTGTTCATTTGCCGCGACGGCGCCGACCTCTCGGACGCGGCGAAGGCCGCTGTGCGCGCAGCGCTTGGGCGCGAACACATTCACGTCGTGCACTATCCGGAACGCCGCGGCGCCAGCGATCGCGCTTTCGCGCGCGACCTCCGCGAACAAATCTACAACGCCGCAGATCTCCGCCAAGCCCGCGCCGATGGCTGAGCGCCCTACGCTTTCCGCAACCGGCATTGTGCTGCGCCCGCTGAGCGTCGACGACGGCGAGGCGTTGTTCAGCGCGCACGGCGATGCGCACACGCACAAATATTGGTCGAGCCCGGCGCACAAAAGCGTTTCGGAAACCATCGATTACATCCGGGCGACCCTCGATCTGCCCGGCGCGCATGTATGGGCGATCACGGAAGACGGCGGCGAAGCGCTCGGGCGCATCGGGCTTTTCGTCGAGCGCGAAGGCGTCGGCGAGATCGGCATCATCATGCGGCCGGAAGCGACCGGGCGGGGCCTTGCGTCGAAGGCGCTCGCACTCGTGATGGAGCACGGCTTCGGTGCGCTCGCGCTGCATCGCATCGGCGCCGACATCGACCCCGACAACAACGCCTCGATCTCACTCTTCCTACGCGCAGGCTTTCAGCGCGAAGGTCTGCTCCGCGGCAATTGGAAGACGCACCTGGGGGTGCGCGACAGCGTGATCATGGCGAAGCTGCGGGATTAGCGCTGCTCGATGAACACCGGCTCGTGCAGGCCCTTTGTCGATTGCTCGCGCCCTGCAGTTTTCGTGGCGCGAATGTCTTGCACCATTTGCAGCGCGGATTTCGTCACCGGCGGCAAGGCGGCATCGCTTTCGGCGAGCGGCGTTACGCGATCGCCCCAACGCACCAAGTGCGCGCAGACGGTGAGGCCGGCGCCGAAGGCTGGCATCAGCACCAACGCCCCCGGCTTCACGCGCCCCTCTTCCAGCGCTTCGGCGAGCGCGACCGGCACGGTGGCGGCGCTCATATTGCCGTAGCGCTCGACCGTGAGCATCACCTTCTCCATCGGGATGCCGCTGCGGCTGACGACGGCGTCGATGATGCGCATATTGGCTTGATGCGGAACGACGAGATCGATGTCGTCGGGCGTGACGCCACATTTTTGCATCACCGCTTGGCTGGCCTGCACCATGCCTTGCACGGCGCGCTTGAAGATTTCCTGGCCGTCGAAATCCCATTCGGTGACGCCCGAGGTGACGTTGCGATTGGTGTAAAGCGTGCCCATGCCGCGCACGCGCAGCGTCTGGCGCGCATCGGCGATGCAGCCGAGTTGTTCGCCCAGTACGCCTTCTTGCTTCTCGGTCGCCTGCACGACGACGGCGGCGCAGCCATCGCCGAACAGCACGGCGACGTTGCGGTTGTCCCAATCCATGAACGGCGAAATCCACTCGACGCCGATGACGATGGCGTTTTTCACGACGCCGGTGCGGATCATCGCGGTGGCGATGGAGAGCGAATAGAGAAAGCTGGTGCACGCCGTATTCACGTCCATCGACGCGGCCTTGGTGGCGCCGATCGCCGCTTGCACGCCGGAGGCCGAGTTCGGCACCTGTTCGTCATTCGAGCAGCTGCCATAGACGATGAGATCAACGTCCTTGGCGTCGAGCCCGGCGCAGGCGAGCGCCCGCTTGGCGGCGACGACGGCCATCTCGCTCGCGCTGACGTGACTGATGCGCCGCTCCTTCATGCCGGTGCGGCTGGTGATCCATTCGTCGTTGGTGTCGATGAAGGTGGAGAGATCGGCATTGGAGAGCACGGCGGACGGCATGCATTTGCCCCAGCCTGTGATCGCTGCGTAGGTCATGGGTTTGAAGCCCTTTGTTCTGCTTCCGCATCGCTAGCAAGCCTGGAGGCGCGCGTCACCAACAGACCGTCGGTTTGGGATGCTATGGCGCCGCTAATCATTCCGGGTCCGTACGGCAGCCTGCGCGCCGACTCATGCTAAAGCTTGCCCATGCAAGAGATTTCTCAAGCCACCGCCATTGTTCTCGCCGGCGCCTCGCTCGGCTGGATCATGCTGTTCTCGTTCGTGCTCTCCCCCGTCGCGTTCAAGCAATTCGACGCAGGCCGCGCTGAACGGCTGGTGAAGCACGTGATGAATGCCGGCCACGGCATTTTGGGGTTGATCGCATTCGCGTCGGCGATTGCGGCATTGATGGCGGGCGCGGTTGCGGGCGCAGCGGTTGCCGCGGTGGCGGGCGCATTCGCGTTCATGTGCCGGTTCGCCCTGGCGCCGCGCGACGACAAGCCGATCAAAGGCCATCGGGTGATCAAGACGGCGCGCATCGTCGCGTCGGGGCTGACAGCGTTCATCGCGCCGGTTCTGATCGCCGCGATCGTGCTGACGTTGATGGGTATCTAAGCAGCGACGCTCGTAGCGCCAGCTTGCGTGGCGCGTTTAGCGCGTTCGATCCAGGTGGCGACATCGTCGACGCTCGGCGCCGGCGCGGATCCCCAGGCGCGCTGACCTTCGTCCGACAAGCCCCATTGCGCCACGACTTCGCAGAGCTCCACCGCGTCCTTCGATGCGAGCGTCTCGGCGGTAGAGATGCCGCTCGCGACCAGCGCTTGCGCTTCGCGTGATTTAAGGCCGGGCACGGTGCAGGCGAGCAGCGCCTGCGACTGCCAATCACGGATCACTTGCGCCGAGATGTGGCGCGCATCGATGCGCTCCTCGCCTTGATCGGCGTTGAGCTGCAACAAGTCGGCGACGGTGCGCACGCCGACAGCTTCGAGGCGCTTGGCCGTCTTCGGGCCGATTGACGGCGCTTGCACCACTGGCGCATCGCCGCTCAGCGTGAATTTCGGCAGCACTTTTTCCTTCTTCGCCAACGGCGCGCCTTCAGGCAGCTCGCGCGGGACTTTCAAGTCGCGCACAGGCTTGGGCGGCCCGGCGACCGCGACTGGTTCGATCTCTTCCGCGATTGGCTGCGGTTCGGGCGCTGCGGCGATGACGGGCCTGGGCGCAGGCTTCGGCGTGGGTTTCGGAGCAGGCTTTGGCGCAGGTTTCGGCGTGCCGACTGCTTTTGTGGCGGTCGTGCGGGCTGGCGCGCCCTCGCCCGCTTTGGCGCCGATTTCGCGCGGCCATTTGGCGTCGAGCGACGAGAGCGGCGTCTTCATCACTTCAGCGGCGTAGAGCGCGCGCACGACTTTATCGTCTTCGCCGAGCGTGCCGCGCACTTTGCCGGTGCGGCGGAATTCTTCATACTGCGCCGCCACTTCTTTACGCGCGGCGTTGTCGTCCATCGCCTTCAGCACGGCTTGGATCGGCATTTCCATTGTAAGGAAAACCGCGTCCAACGTGGCAGGCACGCTCGGCGGCGCGACGGCGGCTTCTTCGAAGGCGCGATCCAAGATGCGCGCGAAACCGATGACGGCGTGGCCGACGAGTTTGGCGATCGTGTCCTTCAGCTCTTGATCCAGGCCGGCTGGCGGATCCTTCACGCCGACAGCGAAATTGTAGTGATCGATCACGGTCTCGTAGTGCGGGTTCGACGCTTTGGCGCCGGCCTTGACCATGTCAGCGAGCCATTTCTCCCCGTCCCCGGCCTTCACATCGGGATAGCCGCCGAGATCGTTTTCGAGGATGTGCTGGAACGTCTTGTACGATTTGGAGAAGCTCCACTCGACGGCGCGGTGGATGATGCCTTCTTCCTCGGTCTGGTGAGTGTGGAACGGCTGAATCGGATCGGCGTAATAGTGCGAGAGCACGCCGGCCGACCATGCCGCTTGCTTCCAATCCTTATCGGCCAGCGCGCGCACTGTGCGGCGATACCATTCTTCCGCGGCTTCAACAGCGCCGCCCCAATCCTTGTCGCGCACATGCAGGACGTGGTTCTTGAAATCCTTGAACACCTCGTCCGGCGCCTTGGCGCCGCCGAGATACTCGACGTGATGATGCAGCATGAGATCGCGCCAACGCTCCGCCTCGGGCGCGCGCAGGTGGCGCAGCGCATCGACGGCGATGCGGTGATGGTTGGAACGGCAGCGGCTGGCGAAAACCACCGCATACAGCAACGACATAAGCGCCCTCTTTGCCCCAAGCGTGAACGCGGGGTTAAGGAATGGCGCGGGATTCGTTAGCGCACGGTTAATTCCGCTCTCGTTAGGCCGCCTGGCTCGAACTGTCGCGGATCAGGCCCCAATCCTCGCAGAGGATGCGCACCAGGCGCTCATGACGCTCCTCGATCGAGCGCATAGTCCAATCCTCGATGCTCGCAATGTCGCGCGTCAGCGCGTGGATTTGCGCATTGGGTGTATTGAAGAAAATCTTGCGCTTGTCGTGATACGACTTGCTGCCGCACGCCGTGTTCTGGGCGTTGGTGATCAGCGTCAGATTGCCGAGCAGATTGGCCGCGTCGGTGCGCATGGCTTTGTCCGGGAAGAGCGAATCCCACGGCCCGCTCGCCTTCGGCAGAATGTGCTCGACCGTAACATCGCTGGTCATTTCCAACAGGCTGCCGCCGGGCATCGCCGCTTCGAGACGGATCAGCAGCAAGCGCCGCTGGCGGTCGCGCTTGCGCGATTTGTTCAGCGTGTCGATGAACTTCATCTGCTCGCTCTCGGTCAGCACGAGCGCACCCTTCGGCCCGTAGAGCGTCTTGTCGTCGCCAGTGTTCTTCACAACGCGGGAATAGCGCCCTTCCTGCAAGCGATCGTCGACGACGGAGAGTTCGCAGGCGAAGGCGAAGCGATCGAGCGCTTGAAAGAAGCGGCGCACGCGTTCGTGTTCGCCCGAGTGTTCGGCGAGGAAGGCGATCGCGGCCGGGGCCCAATCCCAGCGCTCAGTTTGCTTCAGCATGCGCACGCGGCGATTGACGTCGGCGCTGGCGGCGCCGACATCGATCGACCCCGCGAAGATGGCGCGCAAGGCTTCGGCGTAGCGGGGCAACTGATCGAACAGAAAGGTCCGCACGCCGCCGGCGCGATCCACCGCGCTGCGGAAAGCAGCCAAATCGCCCGGCGACAACAAACGCTCACCGGTCAACAGAAACGGCATCTGCGAGAGCAAGTGCGCGAAGTGTTCGCGCGCGAACATGTCCTCGATCTGCTCCCACTTCCGCGCCGCGGCGTCGGCTTCAACATTGCTGAGCTTCGAATTTTCGATCAGGTCGCTTTTCAACAAATCGGCGCCGGAAAGCGGCGAGCCGCGCATATTGGTGGTGTTGAACACCGTTTGCGCGCAGCCGCGCTCATCAGCATCGACGACGTTCAGGGTGCAAGCGCGGGCGACGTAGGACATGAACGCATCGAGATCGCGATCGCTCATTTCACCGAGTTCGGTCGCGATCGTGCGCGCGGCGTTGCAGAGAAGATCTTTGCTTTCGATGCCGATTTCGGCGTGGTGCGCCATCTCCTGCATGCGGCCGGGCTCTTGCACAAAGCCGCGATAAAAATTGGCGTCCTCTTCGCGCAACAGCAGGCGCGGATTGTCGCCGTCCATGATCAAGCTTTGGAATTGCTTGGCGCGCCCAGGCAGCCGGTCGCGCGTGTAAGCCATGATCATGGTGAGCGTGGCGAGACGCTGTTGACCATCGGAGATTTCAAGTTTGCCGTGGTTCTTCACCAGCACGATCTGGCCGATGAAGTAGAACGTGGCGCCGCGCGCAGCCGCACGCCGCAAATCCTCGATCAGTTGGCGCACTTCGCGCTCGGTCCAGGTGTAGGGACGCTGGTAGCGCGGAACCTTGAGGCCGCCTCTGCGCGTAAGGACGCCGGCCAAGTTCACGATCGTGGAACTCAGACCAAGCGGCGTGTCGCCGAAAGCACCGGCCATGATCCCTCCCATGTGTTCTTTCACATGATCGTTACGCGAGCGTCACGGACACGCAATGCGCCGCGAGCGGGGAACGAGCGCTCGGACGGCAAGCGTTTCCGAAACAACACGGATGCTTATGGCGCGGGTGTTGTGGAAAACTCTGGCGCGGCATTGATGGCGAGGAAGCTTTCAAAGCCGCGCGCACGAAACGCCGGATACAGATCGCGCGCCGCTTCGGCATCCGTGAACGCCGCACGGTTGATGCGCGCCTGCCCTGCTTCAGCAATGAGCACGTGTGCGACACGACGTGCGATCGCTTCGCCGCTATCGAGCCACACAGCTGGCCGTGGCGAAGCAGCGGCAAGCTCCTGCGTGAGCAGTGGAAAATGCGTGCAAGCGAGCGCCACCACATCGATCTCGGCCCCGCCCGGCGCGCCGAACAGGCCCTCGATCGCTTCTGTGATCGCAGCTGGGTCGGGCGCCTCGCCCCGCAACTTTTGTTCCGCCGCTTGCACCAAAGCAGCCGAGCCGAAGCGCACGACACGCTTATCCATCGCGAACTGCGTGATGAGATCGGTCGTGTAGGTGCGCCGCACGGTAGCGGGCGTCGCAAGCAAGCCGATGACGCCGGTGCGCGTCAGCGCCGCCGCCGGCTTGATCGGCGGCACCACGCCGACCACAGGCACGCTCAACGCCGCCCTCACCTGTTCGAGCGCGATGGTGGAGGCGGTGTTGCAGGCGACGACGACGATGTCGGGCGCCCATTGCGCAACGAGGCTTGTGACTAAGGCCGGCACGCGCGCGCGCAGTTGCTCGTCGCTCTTCAGGCCGTACGGCAGCCAGGCATTGTCGGCGGCGTAATCGAGGTCGAGCGCGTGGCCCGAAGCGGCGATTGCGTCGAACACGGAGAGCCCGCCGACGCCGGAATCGAACACCAAAACGCGCGGTGCGGCGTTAACCATTTGGGCAATCATCGTTGCGCAAGCGTTTCAACCAAATCTCTGATTCAGCCTCGGTTTTCGATAGCGGTGGAGCAACGGCGCGCACCTGTGGAAACCAATCCTTAACCGAGTTTGCCAGAATCATAGTTTGGGTTAGTGACGCTAGGTCGGGGTTTACGTCAACGCGCCGTGGAGCGCGTTCGGAATCGGGGTCGGAATATGAATGCCATCGGAAAAACCTCAGTCGTCTTCGTGACGCTGTCTGGGCTGTTCTGGGGCGGCTGGGCTCTCGGCTCGCAGACACCAGAAGGCCAGGAAGCCATCGCGCGCGCTTATGAAGCGTACGCAGACCAGCGCGCCGCGGCCAACGAAGATCTCTTCAACACAACGGCGCTACGCGCAGTCGTCTGCGGCGGCGCGCAAGGCGCACAGCCCTGCCTCGCGGTGATCGCGGCGGGCCGCTTGTTCGTTGTCGACGCCGGCTCCGGCGCTGCAGCGGCGCTCAGCGACCGCAACATCCCCATGAGCCGGCTCGATGCGGTGCTGCTCACCAATGCCGGCTTCACGCAAACCGCCGATCTCGACGAGATGTTCGGCGCGGCGTCGCGCGCGGATCGTCCGCTGCTGGCGGTGTACGGCCCGGCCGACACGCAACGCATGGTCGATGGCCTCAACCAGGCCGCGGGCTTCGATGGTTTGGATCGCGGCCTGCAAGCCTGGGGCCCCTCGCCTGAGCCGGGCCGTTCGGTGATCGTGTTCGAAGCTGACGGCCTCGTCGTCTCGGCGTTCACGACACAGGAAGACGCCTTCACTGGCCGTGTCGGCTATCGCTTCGATTATCGCGGCCGTTCGATCGTGGTCGGCGGCGACGGCCGTGTGGTTGGCGCGGCTGCGGCGCGTGACGCCGATGTGGTGCTGCAAGGCGCGCAAACCGAAGCGCTCGCGCGTCTGCATGACAATGGCGCAGCCACGGCGGCGGAAGTCGGCGCGCAGGCGGCAGCGTCCAACACCGGCTTGGTGGTGCTCACCGGTGCGGACAATCAAATGTCGGCGCAGATTCAAGTGAGCGAAGCGCGCGCCGCGGGCTTTGACGATGTCATCGCCGGTCGCCTCGGCATGCTGGTCGAGCTGCCGCTCGACAATTCCGAGATCAACGTTCGGCCGCTCTAGGTTCGCAGCCATGAGACGGCAAAAGGGGCGCCTCCGGGCGTCCCTTTTTCGTTGCGCGACGGACTCTCGCCAAAGACGCGTTAGACTGGCATCGGAGCGACGCCCATGCCTGACATCGATCTCGCCGCGCTTGCTGCTCAGCGCTTCGGCTTTGGCCCGCGCCCGGGTGAGCTGCGCGCTATTTCTGGCGATCCGCGCGGTTGGGTGAAGAGCCAGCTTGGCCCACAAACCACACTGCCAGCCCCTATCGCGGCGCTGCCGCCGGCGGAGGACGATCTGCTGGCGTTCGGGCGCTGGCTGGTGCGGCGGCGGCTCAACAACGGCAATGGCGCGCGCATCGAAGAGCGCGCCGAGCGGCAAGGCATCACCCAGGAAGAGTTGCAACGGCTCTCAGTCGAGGAAGACTTCATCGAGAACTTCCGGGCTCGCGTGACGCGCGCTGTGGCGGCGCGCGTGGAAGCGGCGCTGACCTCGCCAACGCCAGTGCACGAGCGGCTGGTGCATTTCTGGTCCAACCATTTCACCGTCTCGGCGACTAAGCCCGGCGCGGTGGCGCTGCCGCCCTCGTTCGAGAAAGAAGCCATCCGCCCAAACGTAGGCGGCCGTTTCGCCGACATGCTGCTGGCTTCGACCAAGCATCCCGGCATGATCGTCTATTTGGACAATTGGCTCTCGGTCGGCCCCAATAGCCGCGTCGGCCAGAACCCGAACCGCGGACGGCGCCTGCCCGGCGGCGGCAGGCCGACTGGCATCAATGAAAACCTCGCCCGCGAAGTGCTCGAACTGCAAACGCTCGGCGTCAATGGCGGCTACACACAAGCCGACGTGCAAGCGCTGGCCGCGATCATCACCGGCTGGACGTACGAGCGCCCGCGACTGCGCGATCTCGTGAACGACAACCTCGCCACGCGGACAGGCGGGCAGCTGTTCGAGTTCGACGCCGACGCACACGAGCCGGGCCCGAAGACGTTGCTCAATCGCACCTATGCGCAGACCGGCGTCGCGCAAGGCGAAGCGGCTTTAGACGATCTGGCCCGCCACGCCTCCACCGCGCGCTTTATCGCCACGAAACTCTGCCGCCACTACATCGCCGACGATCCCCTGCCTGCGGCGGTTGCGCGTGTGGAGCGCGCCTTTCGCGATAGCGAGGGCGATCTGCGCGAGACGATGGAGGCGCTGGTCGATAGCCCGGAAGCCTGGGAGACGGCGTTCGCCAAGTTCAAGCGGCCGGAGGAATATGCGATCTCGGTGTTGCGAGCGGCAAACGTGCGCGATCTCCCGCCAGGCGCGGGCATCGCGGCGCTCGCGGCCATGGGACAGCGCCCCTACTCGGCGCCGGGACCAGATGGTTGGGCTGACACGGCGGGCGCCTGGCTCACCGCCGATCTCGTGTTCAAGCGCATCGAGTTCGCACAAGCTTATGCCGAGCGCATCGCGCGCGCCGATGTTGATCCGGTGCAGCTCGGCCAAGCGTGCCTAGGCGGGCTGATGAGCGATGAAACCGAGACCGCCATTCGCCGCGCCGAAAGCCCCGTGCAGGGCTTTGCGCTGCTGTTCGGCGCGCCTGAAATGCAACGGAGATAGAGCCATGCTGAACCGCCGCCATCTCCTCGCCGGCGCAACCGGCGCCGCCGCCCTCTCCTTCCCCCTGTTCGCGTTCGGCCAAGCGCAGACGACGGACAAGCGCTTGCTCGTCGTCATCCTGCGCGGCGGCATGGACGGGCTTTCCGCTATGCCGCCGGTTGGCGACGGCGCGTACGCGAGCTTGCGCGGGCGCTTGGCGATTGCGCGCGCTGGCGCCGACGCAGCGCTGCCGCTCGATGGCACGTTCGGACTGCACAAGAACCTGACGAAGATGCACGCGCTTTATCGCGCCGGCGAGCTGTTGCCGATCCATGCCTGCGCCACGGCCTATCGCGAGCGCTCGCACTTCGATGCGCAAAATGTACTTGAAACTGGCGCTGCAGCGCCGTTCGAGCGGGGCGAAGGCTGGTTGAACAAAGCGCTCGGCGCGCTGCCGCAATCGCGTCCAGAAATGGGCATGGCGCTCTCGTCACAAGCGCCGCTCATCCTGCGCGGCCCGGCGGCCGTGGCGACGTGGTCACCGTCTACGCTGCCGGACGTCGAGAGCGACACGATGGCGCGTCTACTATCGCTTTATGAAGCGCGTGATCCGGCGCTCGCGCATGCGCTGGAGTCTGCGATGAGCGCCAATGCGATCGCGATGGACGCGGGCGCAGGCGACATGCGCGCGGGGCCGCGGACGATCACGCCAATCGCGCAAACCGCGGCGCGCTTTTTGAAGAATGACAACGGCCCGATCGCAACGGTGCTCGACATGGGCGGCTGGGACACGCACGCAAACCAAGGGCTTGAACAAGGCCCACTGGCGCGTGCTTTGACGGCGCTCGATGACGGGCTCGACGCGTTCAAGAGCGAGATGGGCCCCGCTTGGGCCAACACCGTCGTCATCATCGCCACCGAGTTCGGCCGCACCGCTGCGCCCAATGGCGCGAACGGCACCGATCACGGCACAGGGGCGGCGGCGTTCCTCGCTGGCGGCGCGGTGCGCGGCGGGCGCGTGCTGGCGGATTGGCCGGGGCTGACGCCTGGCTCGCTCCATGAGGGGCGCGATTTGCGGCCGACGACCGATCTGCGCGCCGTGTTCAAGGGCGTGCTGGCGGATCACCTCAACGTCTCCAATGCAGCGCTTGAGCGCGACGCTTTCCCGGACAGCGCTTCAGTGCGCGCGGCGCAAGGTTTGCTGCGGGCGTAATACACAGCGCTTTATTGGATTCCGGACCGCACGCCTCTAAGCTCGCGACCGATGCGTGCGCTTGTCCTCGCCTTCGTCGCCCTGTTCCTAACCACCGCGCCCGCCGCGGCGGATCGGTTTTCGCTGACCTATGACGGCGTCGGCATCGGCTTTGTTCCGCTGGGCGGCATAACCGTCGATGCACTGGTGGATGAGAGCGATTACGAGATCACGGCGACACTCGAGTCACGCGGCCTGCTCAATCTGTTCGAGCGCACTTATCTCGTCGCGCGCTCGTCCGGCGCCATTCACAATGGGTCGGTTCGCTGGCTGCGCTACGACCTCGATCACCGCTACAGCCGCAAGCATCGCGTCATCGCCATGACGGCCGGCGCCGATGGCGCAATCAACGCGCAGATCACGCCGAACTATCGTCTCTGGGGCGAGCCGCCGACCAGCGACGAACAGCGCCGCCGCTCGCGCGATCCACTGGCGACAATCGTCGCAATGTCGATCGATGTCGGCCAGACGCGGCGCTGTAGCGGGCTTTACCCGACATTCGATGGGCGCTTTCACTATGTGATGGAACTCAGCGGCGGCGATATCGAGCGCTATCGCGGCGGCGGCTATGATGGCGAGTCCATCGAATGCCGCATGGCGTATATCGCGGTTGCGGGCTATGAGGCGCGCGACGCAGGACGGCGTCGGATTCCGGAAGGTCGCGTCGTGTTCGCGTTGATGCCTGATACCAATTTCGCGCCCGTGTTGCGCATATCGACGCCGCTCTCCGCCGGCGGCGCCACCATTCGGCTCTCGCGTTTCAACCGCGCGCGCGTGGATATCGAACTCACGTCAGCGGACGCGCCTTGAACGCCCGCATCGCCGCAGCGGACTTGTTGATCGCGGTGCTCGAAATGGGGCGGCCGCTTGAGGATGCGCTCGAGAGCACAAAAAGCTTCAGCCAGCTCGAAGGCCGCGATCGTGCTTTCGCGCGCGCGCTGGTGACCGCCAGCTTGCGCCGGCTTGGCAGCATCAACGCCGTGCTATCGCGCATGTTGGAGCGCCCCCTGCCCGATACGGCCAGCCACGCGCGGGCCTTGCTGCATATCGGCGCGACGCAATTGCTTGTGCTGGGAACGCCCGCACACGCAGCGGTGGGTGAAACCGTAGAGGCCGCCAATTCGGTACGGGAAGCGCGTGGCTTCGCGAAGCTGATCAATGCCGTGCTCCGGCGTGTTTCGCGCGAAGGTTTGGACATCATCGCAACGCTGCCACCCGGCGCGGACTTGCCGGCCTGGCTCTACACACGCTGGCGCGCGGCTTATAGCGACGTCGCGCCAGCGATTGCGCAAGCGCTGGCCGAAGAGCCGCCGCTCGATCTCAGCGTGAAGGATGATGCGCAAGGTTGGGCTGAAAAGCTGGGCGGCGCCGTCACACCGACTGGAAGCGTGCGACTGGCCGAACACGGCGCGATCGAGGCGCTGCCTGGCTTCAACGACGGCGCGTGGTGGGTGCAGGACGCAGCCGCTGCGTTGCCTGCCAAGCTGCTGGGCGATGTACGCGGGCTACGCGTGCTCGATCTCTGCGCCGCGCCGGGCGGCAAGACGCTGCAACTCGCCGCTGCGGGCGCGCATGTGACGGCGGTCGACAAATCGGAGGCGCGGCTGAAGCGGCTGCGGGAAAATCTGTCGCGTACAAAACTGAGCGCCGAAGTCGTTTGCGCTGACGCTCTGGAATTCCGCGCCGAGCCGTTCGATGCGGTGTTGCTCGACGCGCCATGCAGCTCCACCGGTACGCTGCGACGCCATCCCGACGTGGCGTGGCTTCGACGACCTACGGATGTGCGCTCGCTATCGGAACTGCAGAGCAAGCTGATCGCGGCGGCGAGTGCGCTGCTGAAACCGGGCGCGCCGCTTGCGTATGCGGTGTGCTCGCTGGAGCCCGAGGAAGGGCAAGGCGTGATCGCCGAAGCGCTGAAGCATGGCTGGCGGCGCGCGCCGCTGCGGGCTGGCGAGATTGCCGGCGCGGATGAATTCATTACCGCCGAAGGCGATTTGCGCACGCTGCCAGCCTATTGGCCGGAAATCGGCGGGCTGGACGGGTTTTTTGCAGCGCGGCTGGTGCACAGCTGAGGCCCCCTCGCCTTGCTTCAGCGCCCAGTGACAGGTAGTCACGAAGGCATGGCGCACACGCTCATTGCACCTTCGATCCTGGCCGCCGATTTCTCGAAATTGGGCGACGAGGTGCGCGCGGTTGAGGCCGCCGGCGCCGACATGATCCATGTCGATGTCATGGACGGCCATTTCGTGCCGAACATTTCGATCGGGCCGAGCGTGGTGAAGGCGATCCGCCCGCATTCGAAGTTGCCGTTCGACGTGCATCTAATGATCGCGCCGGTCGATCCTTACATTCAGCAGTTCCGCGACGCTGGCGCCGATATCATCACCGTCCATCCCGAAGCTGGTCCGCATGTGCACCGCACGCTGCAGGCGATCCGCGCGACGGGGGCGAAGGCGGGCGTCTCGCTCAATCCGGGCACGCCAGCCGAGGCGGTCGATCCGATCATCGATCTGGTCGATCTGATTTTGGTGATGAGCGTCAATCCCGGCTTCGGCGGGCAGAGCTTTATCGAGAGCGTGCTGCCGAAGATCGAAGCACTGCGGAAGAAGATCGACGCAACCGGGCGCGACATCATTCTCGAAGTCGATGGCGGCGTGAATGCGAAGACCGCGCCGCGCGTAATCGCCGCCGGCGCGACAGCGCTTGTAGCGGGCACAGCCGTCTATGGCGGCGATGCGAGCGCTTACGCCGACAACATCAAGCGCCTGAGACAGCCTGGCTGACCCAGTGAGCGCGCCCGCATCCCCGCCCCGCGACTTGCCGCGGCCGACGAGGGCGATGAACGATCAGTGGCGCGCCAACCCGTTTCACCGCATGCGGCTGGGCGACGCCGCGCCTGATCGCATCATCGCCTGGGGAAACGATCCGCGCGTCGGCGATGCCGAGCGCGGACGTGAGATCGGACGCGGACTTTGGCGCATCGCCGCCGAGCGCATGCAGGGCGAGCACGCGATCCCCTGGCTCCCGGCGCATCCCTCGCGCCATTTCAGCGCGCGGCTGCACGCGTTCAGCTGGCTGATCGACCTTGCGGCGGTAGGCCCATCAGCGCATCGCCGCATTGCCGAGTTGATTGATGCTTGGGTCGAAGAGCATGGCGAGTGGGACGATCTCGCCTGGGATCCGGAGCTGACGGCGGAGCGCTTATTTGCTTGGCTGTGCTGGGGCCGGCCGGCGTTCGAGTTTGGCGCGCCGGAGAAGCGCGCGGCGCTATTGCGTTCGGCGGCGCGGCAGGCACGCTTGCTGATGGTGGCGCAGAGCGAACTGGCGGAGCGACACCTCGGCTCCATCAAAGCAGGCGCGGCGCTTATCCTTGCTGGCGCGGCCGGGTTTCCCGATGCGGACCGCTTCGCCGAACAAGGCGAAGAATTGCTGATCGAAGCGTGCGCCAAGCAATTCTTTCCGGATGGCGGCCACCTCTCGCGTTCGCCCGAGAGCTTGGCTGAGGCGTTGTGCGATATCGTCGCCGCGCTTGAAGCGCTCGATGATCCAGCGCCGATCATCGCTGAGACGCTGCCGAAGCTCGCCAACATGGTGCGCATGCTGCGCATGGGCGACGGCGGGCTGGGCTGCTTCCAAGGCGGCTCGGAAGGATCGAGCCCATCGATTGACGCGGTGTTGGCCCGCGTCGGCGGCGCCGTGCGCGGCTTTCAATTCGCGCAGCATACGAGCTATCAGCGCATCGAGGCGGGGCCGCTGCGCGTGCTGCTCGACGTGGGTGGCGCGCCTCCCCTCTCATACGCCGAGCGCGCGCATGCGGGCGCGTTGGCGTTCGAACTGTCGAGCGGCGCGGAGCGGCTGATCGTCAATGTCGGCGCGGCGCGTGAATTGGAGCCGGCTGGCCGCATGGCGGCGCGCGCCACCAACGGGCACTCGACGCTGATCCTTGGCGACGCACTGTCCTCGGTCGTGGAAGGCCGGGCGCGCGGAGGTCCGCGGCTCTCGGGACCAAATCTGGATGACGTGCGCCGGTCGGAAGACGATAGCGGCATCACCGTGCAGGGCCGCCACGACGGCTACAAAGCGCAGTTTGGCTTGCTGCACCGGCGCTATTTGTTCGTGGACGCCGAAGGCACCAATGTGCGCGGCATCGATGAACTGATCCGGCCAATGAAGTTGAAAAGCCCGATGCTGAAGCACCCAATCCCGTTCGTCGCGCGCTTCCATCTGCATCCCGACGTCCGCGCGCGGCTGATCGAACTGCGCGTGGCGCTCCTGGAAACGCCCGGCGGCCAGAAATGGCGGCTGCGCACCGACGCGCCGGATATCGCGATCGAAAGCTCGATCTATTGGGGTGGCGCCGCGCCGCGCGAATGCTTGCAGATCGTGCTCTCCGGCGAAGCCGATCCGATGGGGCATGGGCTCGCGCCGCCCAACCGCATCCGCTGGGCGCTGACGCGGGCTTAAACTTTGCGCGCGACGAAGAATATGCGCATGTCTTTCTTGCCTGATCCGTGGAGCGCGCGCTCCACGATTTCAAACCCGGCCGCTGCGATCTCGCGTTCGAGTTCGTTCTTGGAAAAACAGGCGACGTAGGGCGCTTGGCCAAACGCCTGCATAACCGGGACGGCCAGGCGGATTAGAAAATTCATCTCGGAGAGCGCCGGCGTCTTAGAGATGAAGAGACCACCGGGCTTCAGCATGCGATGGAGGCCCCGCAGCGCCGCTGCCCGATCTTCGACCAAATGCAGCACGTTAAAGCTCAGCGCCGCATCGAAGCTCGCATCCGGATACGGCGCAGTGTCGGCAGTCGCGACTGCGAACTCGACGTTTGTGACGCCCTCCGCCACCGCTTTCTCACGGGCGATGGCGATCATCTCACTCGCAATATCCGTGGCGACCAGGCGCGCCACCGCGGGTGCGAGTTTCAAAGCCGTCGTGCCGGTGCCGCAGCCGAACTCGAAGACGGTATCGGTTCTCTTTAGATGGCGGCAGGTGTTTTCGAGGGTGCGCTCATAGCCTTCCATGTCGGAGATAGGGCTTGCGGCGTACTTGCGTGCGGCGCGATCCCAGAAACGGGCATCGTTGGATGTCGGCATGGATTCCCCCGGGGAGCGGCACTTAAGCAAAGACTGGCGATTTCTCTATAGAATTGGCAGCCGACGGACAGAGTTCACCTGCGCAGGCTGTCACGAATCCTCTAAGAAGCCGTCATGACAGACATTCTCCCCATCAAACGCGCGCTCATTTCGGTATCCGACAAGACAGGGCTGATTGAGCACGCGAAGGCGCTCTCCGGGCTGGGCGCGGCGCTCGTCTCCACCGGCGGCACGCATAAGGCGATCGCGGATGCGGGACTGAAAGTGGCGGACGTCAGCGCCGTCACCGGGTTTCCGGAGATGATGGACGGGCGCGTGAAGACGCTGCACCCGAAAGTGCACGGCGGCTTACTGGCGTTGCGCGACAATGCCGAGCACGCCAAGGCAATGAAGGAGCACGGCATCGAGGGCTTCGACGTACTCTATGTGAACCTCTACCCGTTCGAAGCGACGGTCGCGCGCGGCGCCGATTTCGAAACCTGCATCGAAAACATCGACATTGGCGGCCCCGCCATGATCCGGGCGGCGGCGAAAAATTACGGCTTCATCGCGGTCGCGACCGATGTCGAAGACATGGAAGCGATCCTCGCCGAGGCGAAAGAGCATGGCGGCACGACATTGGCGCTCCGCAAGAGACTCTCCGCCAAAGCGTTCGCGCGGACGGGCGCATACGATGCGGCGATTTCGGAATGGTACGCCAACCAGCTTGAGGACAAAGCGCCGGCCTACCGCGCGCTCGGCGGCAAGTTGCGGCAATCGCTGCGCTACGGCGAAAACCCGCACCAGAGTGCTGCGTTCTATGTCACCGGCGAACATCGCTTTGGCGTTTCGACGGCAAAGCAACTGCAAGGCAAAGAGCTCAGCTACAATAATCTGAACGATACGGACGCGGCGTTCGAATTGGTCGCGGAGTTTGACCCGAAGGACAGCGCTGCCGTCGCCATCATCAAGCACGCCAATCCGTGCGGCGTGGCGACCGGGGGCGATCTGCTCGAAGCTTACAAGCGCGCGCTCGAATGCGATTCCACCTCAGCCTTCGGCGGCATCGTTGCGCTGAACCGGCGCTTGGATAAAGCCTCAGCCGAGGCGATCGCAGAGATTTTCACCGAAGTCGTCATCGCGCCGAAGGCGGATGAAGATGCGGTGGCGGTGTTTGCGAAGAAGAAGAATTTGCGCCTGCTGGTGACGGGCGGGCTGCCTGATCCCGCTGCGCCTGGGCTTTATGTGAAGACCGTCGCGGGCGGATTTCTGGCGCAAAACCGGGACAACGGACGCGTGACTGCGTCGGACCTGAAGTTCGTCACCAAGAAGAAGCCAACGCCAGCGCAAATCGCCGACATGATCTTCGCGTTCAAGGTCGCCAAGCACGTGAAATCGAACGCCATCGTTTACGTGAAGGATGGCGCAACGGTCGGCATCGGCGCGGGTCAGATGAGCCGCGTGGATTCAGCCCGCGTGGCGCGGCTGAAGGCCGAAGACGTGGCGCACGCCAATGGCTGGCGCGAGCCCAAGACGATCGGCAGCGTCTGCGCCTCCGACGCCTTCTTCCCCTTCCCCGACGGCTTGCTGCAAGCCGTGCAAGCGGGCGCGAACTGCGTGATCCAGCCGGGCGGCTCGATCCGCGACGAAGAAGTGATCAAAGCCGCCGACGAAGCCGAAATCGCCATGGCGCTGACTGGGATGCGCCACTTCCGGCACTAAGCGCTATTGCAGCGATATGGGCGTCGCGCTTGCTGGCGCTGCGAGCGCGCCTGTGATCGCGGCGCGAATCTCTTCGCTCGTCGGCTCAGTCGCTGACGGGAAAGCGGCGATCAGGCGGCCGTCGCGGCCGATCAGCAGTTTGTGGAAATTCCAGCCCGGCACGGCGGCGTCACCGAGTTGCGATTGCGCCCAGGCGTAGAATGGGTGGCGCGCATCGCCGATGACGTCGGTCTTGCCCGCCATCGGGAAGGTGACGCCGAAATTGAGCGTGCAGAATTCTTGGATCTCTTCGGCTGTGCCAGACTCTTGGTTCATGAAATTGTTGGCCGGCACACCAACAACCTCGAAGCCTTGCGCGTTGTATTCGTCATAGATCGTTTGCAAACCTTCATATTGCGGCGTGAACCCGCATTCCGAGGCGGTGTTGACCACCAGAACCACTTCGCCTTGAAACGCCGTCATCGGCACGCGATCGGTCCACAGGCCCGGGAATTCGAACTGGTAGGCCGTGCTGGCGTCGGCGCTGCTGACCGGGGGTGCGGCGGCAAAGCGCGTGCGCTGCGCTTCCACAGCGGCGGCGACAGCGGCGCTGCGCTCGGCCGCGACTTCGGGCGGCGGCGGCGCGGGCGCTTGGTTGCAGGCGGCGAGCGCGAGTGCGGCGACCAGGACGAGTGAACGAGCTTTCATGGCGATGGCGCCTCCCAGAGCACATACGTGCCTTTCCAGCGCCGAGATCACAAGCCAGGATCGGCGGATGATACGCCATCGTTGCGTAACGCTCCGGTCCATCGCCATCCTGGCGGTGGTTATCGTCTTGGGATTGAGCATGCCGGCGCAGGCGTTCGCAGAAACTCTCGAGCAGCGGATCGCGCGGCTTGAACCGCACTTTATGGTCGCGCGTCCGGACGCGGCGGGCCGTGCACCAGTCGTGCTGATGCTGCACGGCTGCGGCGGTCATCGCCCGTTTCAGAATGATTTCGCGGACGCCGCGGTGCAAGCTGGCGCGGCGGTGGTGCAGATCGATTCCTACGCGCCGCGCCGCATCAGCCGCGCCGCCGCCATCGCCACCATCTGCACCGGGATGCGTATGCACGGCCGCGAGCGCGCCGGCGATCTCTACGCCGCGTTCGCCTGGGCGCAGCGGCAAGATTGGGCCGATCCGGAGCGCATCATCGCTGTCGGCTGGAGCCATGGCGGCTGGACGATTATGGATGCGCTCGCGCTCAGGCCGGGCGAAGAAATGAAGCGCGCCACGGGCATCGAAGATCTGAGCGACGAGCCGCTCGCGGGGCTGACCGGCGCCATGCTGGTTTACCCGTATGCGGGCGTCGGGTCATCCGTCGGCCGGCGCGATTGGCGCTTTGCGTTGCGTTCGGTCGCGATCGTGGCGGAGCGCGATTACATCGTCGGCCCCACGCGCGGCGCGTTGGAGCGGCAACGCGCCCGCGGCGCGCCGCTTGATATCCACGTGTTCGAAAACGCCACGCACGCCTTCGAGGACGAATTCGCCGCAGACCCGCGCGTGCGTTACAATCCCTCCGCCACGGCGCGCGAGCACGCCTTGCTGCGCGAACTGATCGAAGCGCTCTAGCGCACCGCCGCGGCGAGCGCGTTGAACTCGGCCGAGATCAGCATCAGTTTCGCGAACGTCCAGGCGCCCTGCCCGTCGAGGTCAGCGAACGCGGTGCGCGCGCGGGCAGCCGGTTTGCCGAGCGAGGCGATCCACGCCTGCGCCGCTTCGTTGGCCCAAGCATAATCCGCGTTCTTCGGCGGCTGACCGATGGCGTTGGCGGCCGCTTCGGCAAGCTTCAGTTGGATGTCGCCAAAGTCCTGCGCCGCGCGGCGCACGACCAGGCGATCCCAATGCTGCTCGAGCTTCATGTTCGTCGCCGCATCGCGCAGCGCGTCGAGGCCAAACTGAGCACCGAGGACGCAATGGAGCATGGAGGCTTCATTGACCGGCCATTTGGTGACGATCGCCATGTCCGCCACGTCGAGCGAGAGCGTAAGCGGCGACAACAGCGCGGTTTCGCGGGCCAAATCCGCCGGCGCGCCGAGATCGACGAGCGATTGCAGGCGGGTCGAGACGCGTTCGCGTTCGATGGCGCTCAAATCCGATTCAATGTTCGCGCGTTGCGCGTCGACTAAGGCTTTGTAGCGCTTTACGACGTCGAGAATGGTGGGCGGGTTATCGCTCTCGAAGCCAGCGTTGCGGGCGAGGTAGGTTGTTGATCGACGCAGCGCGCCGCCGACACGCTGGTGCATGGCGATCTGGGCGGCCGCCGTCGTCTGGTTATCGAGCGCGTTAATGCGATCGACCATGGCTTCGAGATCGAAAATGCGGCGCGCGGCTTCGAAGGCGCATGCGACGGTCACGGTGCGTGCGCGGGAGATTTCCTTGATGCGATCGACAAAAGACGGCCCGCAGCGATTGACGACATCATTGGCCAGTTCCGTGGCGACGATCTCGCGGCGCAGGCGGTGCGTTTTCATCTGCGCGCCGAACTTATGCAGCTCATGTGGAAAATAATCGCGCAAAGGTTCTTCGAACGCCGGATCGTCTGGCACGGTGGAATCCACCAGCGCGTCGAACAGATTGATCTTTGAATACGCAACGATCTTGGCCAGTTCCGGCCGCGTGAGCCCTTGCTTGGCCCCGCGCAGCGCCGCGATTTCGACAGTTGACGGCAAGCCCTCAACCTCGCGGCTAAGCTTGCCCTCAGCTTCCAGCCGCTGAATGAAGCGCTCGTGGCTGTCGAGATCGTTGGCGGCACTCGCCTGCGCCACCGAGATGGCGCCGGTCTGATCGTAGTTGTTGGTCAGCACCAGCGCGCCAACTTCGTCCGTCATCGACTCCAAAAGCTTGTCGCGCTTATCGGCCTTGAGCGCGCCGGCGCTGATGGCGTCGCCCAGCAGGATCTTTATGTTGACCTCGTGGTCGGAGGTGTCGACGCCGGCCGAGTTATCGATGGCGTCGGTGTTGATGCGGCCGCCGTGGCGCGCGAAGGCGATGCGCCCGGCTTGCGTGACGCCAAGATTGGCGCCCTCGCCGACCACTTGCGCGCGCACGTCCTCGGCATCGACGCGGATGCCGTCATTGGCTTTGTCGCCGACGTCGCCGTGGCTCTCGCTACGCGCTTTGATGTAATTTCCGATGCCGCCGAACCACATGAGTTCGCACGGCGCCTTCAGCAGCGCCGACATGAGCTCCACCGGCGTGACCGAGTCTTTTTCCAAGCCCGTCAACGCCTTGATCTCCGGCGTCACGTCGATCGACTTGGCGGCGCGCGAAAACACGCCGCCGCCTTTGGAAATGAGCTTCTTGTCGTAATCGGCCCAAGATGTGCGCGGCGTATCGAACAGGCGCTTGCGTTCGATCCAGTTCGCTTCGCTGTCACCGGGATTGGGATCAATGAAGATGTCGCGGTGATCGAAGGCGGCCAGCAGGCGGATTTTGCGCGACAGCAGCATGCCGTTGCCGAACACATCGCCCGACATGTCGCCAACGCCGATGACGCTGAATTCTTCTTCCTGAATGTTCTTGCCGATTTCGCGGAAGTGGCGCTTTACCGCTTCCCACGCGCCCTTGGCGGTGATGCCCATGGCTTTATGGTCGTAACCGACCGAGCCGCCCGACGCGAACGCATCGCCGAGCCAGTGGCCATATTCGGCGCTGATGCCATTGGCGATATCGGAAAAGGTTGCGGTGCCTTTATCGGCGGCGACGACGAGGTAAGCATCGTCGCCATCCCAGCGCACGACATGCTTCGGCGCGGCGATGCCTTCAGGCTTGATGTTGTCGGTAATGTCTAGGAGGCCGCGCAGGAAAGTCTTGTAGGCCTCGACGCCGGCTTCCTGGAAACCGGGCGTGCCGCGTGCGGGCAAGCGTTTCGGAAAGAAGCCGCCCTTGGCCCCGACCGGCACGATGATGGCGTTCTTCACTTGCTGCGCTTTGACGAGATCGAGCACTTCGGTGCGGAAATCGTCGCGCCGATCGGACCAGCGCAAGCCGCCGCGCGCGACGGCGCCGAAGCGCAAGTGGACGCCCTCGACTTGCGGCGAGGCAACCCAGATTTCGCGATACGGCTTCGGCGCGGGGAGTTCAGCGACGGCGTGGCTGTCGATCTTGAACGACATGTACGCCTTCGGCTGCCCATCAGCGCCCGACTGATAATAATTGGTGCGGCGGATAGCTTTCACCAGCCGCGCGATGCGGCGCAGCGCCCGATCCTCGTCGAGGCTTACGACATCGTTCAAAGCCGCTTCGATCATAAATTCGAGCTTGGTGGACCGGATTTCGCGCGTCTCCATCGTCTCCGGCAGGTTCGGATCGAAACGCGCTTTGAAGAACGCCAGGATAAGTGCTGCGATCTTCGGATTGTTGGCGAGCGCCTGCTCCTGGATCGGCTGACTCGGATCGAGGCCGGTTTGCTGGCGATAGCGCGCCAGCGCGCGCACGAGCGCGGCTTCGCGCCAAGAACAGGAGAGCGCCAAGATCAAACGATTGAAGCCATCGCTCTCGGCTTTGCCGGTCCAGATCGCGGCGAAGCCGTCTTCGAAAGCGCGTCCGGCGCGTTCGAGATCGATCGGCTTGCCATCGGCTGAGCGCGTCTCGATTTCATGGATAAAGATGCGCTGCGCCGGATAAAGCGCGCCAGCTTTGAGGTGCAATTCGTAGTTCAGCTCGGAATCGACGAACAGCCCCATGTTTTCGAGGATCGGCACCGTGGCCGACAGCGCCAGCACATCGCCGCGCGCATAGAATTTGCAGCGCATGATGTTTTCGGCGTCGTTCGCGAGCCGATAGACGCGCGCGCGGATGATCTCGTCGTCCTTCGCGCGCAGGATTTCCGCCGTGTCGATCAGCGCTTCTTGGACTGGGTAGCGTTCGCGGTAGGCGGCGGTGAAGGTGTTGATGAAGCGGTTGGCGGCTTCTTCGCGGGCAGCCGAGTCGAACATATCCGAGCGCATCAGCGCTTGTTCGAAGCTATCCTCCCAGGTGCGCGTGAGCGTTGCGACCGTCGTGTCGAGCACGCGCGGATCGGGATCGGGACGGGTCTTGTCGATATCGCCGATTACGAACAGCACGCGCGCGAGTTGGGCTTCGCCCAGTTGCGGCTGAAAGCTCTCGACCTCGCCGCCATAGAGACGCGCGATGGCGCTGCCCAACGCTTCGCGCAGTTTGGTGTCGTAGCGGTCCTTCGGAACGTAAACCAGCGCGGTGACGAAGCGGTTGAAGCGGTCGCGGCGGGTGAACACGCGAGCGCGCGGGCGGTCGAGCAAGTGCAGGATGCCGCGCGATGTCGCCAGCAGCTCCTCGCGCGTCATCTGCCAGAGCTCTTCGCGCGGATAATATTCGATGATCTTGCGCAGCGTCTTGGCGTTGTGGCCGCCGGGCGCAAAGCCGGTCTGGTGCAGCACCCATTCGGCCTTACGACGCAGCATCGGGATGTTACGCGTGGCTTCGGTGAAGCTCTCGCTGGTGAACAGACCCACGAAGCGGATTTCGCCGATCGCCTCGCCTTGATCATTATAGCGCTTGACGCTGATATAATCCGCAGCCGTGCGGCGGTGGACGCGCGCGCGCAACGTCGATTTGGCGACGATGAGCGGCGTCGGTTCGGTGACGAGGCGTTTCAACTCCGGCGTCAGCACCATTGGCTCGGCAGTGGTGCGGAGCACGTAACGTTCGACATCGCGCAGAATGCCGAGGCAGGTGTCTTCGAGAATGTCCGGCTCGTGCGGCGTCAGCGCGCCTTTGTCATTGCGGACGTATTTGTAATCGCGCGCGCCGAGGAAGGTGAACTTCTCCGCCGCCAGCCAACGCAACAGCGCCACCGCTTCGGCGACGTCGCTCGGTGAAGCATTGGACTTGGCTTTTTCCAGTTCTTCCGCCGCGTCGAGCATGCGTTGACGCATGGCCTGGAAGTCGGCGACGGCTTCGCGCACATCCGACAAGGTCGCGCGGATGTTATCGAGCAGCGTCTTGGCGCGCTGCACGGAGAGGCGCGGCAGGTGGACTTGGATCAGCGAGTCCCTGCCCTTGCCGGATTTCGACGGCGCCAGCGGGTGAAACATGGCGAGCGCGGAAATGCCTTCGTCGGCCAGTTCGCCCATCACCGAGTCGACCAGGAACGGCATATCCGGGCCGGCGATTTCGAGAATGTCGCGGTCGAGTTGGCGTCCGCCTTTGCCGACGCCGCGGCGGATGCGGATGCTCTGCTCGTCGCTGTCGCGCTCGGAACGCCAGATCCAGAAATCGTGCGCGATGGCGGCGAAGTCGTTGACGCAAAGATCGCCTAGTTCGTCGTCGGAGGCGTCCTCGTAGAGACCGCGCAGGAAGGCTTCGGCGGCTGCGTCGAGCGCGCCGTTGGCGCGGAAGGCCGGCCACGGGCCTTTGACGGCGGTGTCGACGAATTGGTCAGCGGTTTCAGGCAGTTCCTGGCGCGCGACGGCGTCCATGCGGCGTTTCCTTATTTTGCGCGGAACCTACTCGCCCCAGCGTAAGGATCAACCGTCGGAATGCCCCGATGACGGAGCGGCGCCATGCGGTGGCGCATGGAGGCAGATCACGGCGCGAACAGCGCGCGTTTATCATTGTGCTAGATCGCGTCACCAGAAATGGCGGCGCCGCCGAGCGGGGACAAGCTGCCCGGCGGCGCCTGCAGGCCTCGCAGCAGGCTGGGTGGGGGACGCACGCGGAGGCCTGGTCCGATGAGGACGTTCGCGCCGCGCGATGAAGCCCCCCATTGAGCCCACGAGTGCGGTACGAAACGTCAAACTGACGTTTCGAGCGCGCCGAGATTGGTAGCGAAGTTCGGTTTCGTTTTTTGCGAAACGCCCCTAGCCCCGGCGACGTTCTTCACATCAGCGATACATGTTCGTCGCCGATTCGCAACACTCAATTTGATCCGGATTCGGACTTACTCAGACCTAGCGTATCCGGTGTTGGCTTGCCGTCGGCGGAGAGCAAAATCGCGATCCACCGCGTCGATTGAAATTGCGCCAATACAATCATCAACATCACTGTAATCGGCGCGGCGAGGAACGCGCCGACGATGCCCCACACCGTTCCCCAAATCGCCAAAGCGAGCAGCACGACAAGCGCGGAGAGGTTCAATGAATCTCCTGTCATGCGCGGCTGAACGAAGTTGCCGATGATGAATTGCCAAGCGCCGACGCCGGCGAACACCCACAAGACCGGGTCCAATGTCGAAAATTGCACAAGCGCAACGGCTGTCGTCAGCACGACGGCGGCGATCGAGCCGATGGTTGGAATGTAGTTGAGAAAGAAAATCAGGAACGACCAGAACAGCGCGTTCTCGAGCCCGATGATGCGGAGCGTAATGAAAGTAAGGGCTGTGATGATGAGGCTCATCACAGTCTGCACCCACAAATAGCGCTCCATCGACTGGCGGATGCGCGCCAAGACCTCGCGCGTCGCTTGACGCTGGCCTTTGCCGCGGAAGATGTAGTCGAGCTTATCCGACATCACGCTCGCGGCCGGGAAAATGAAGGCCAGATAGATCAGCGTGAACATCGCAGCGGAGGCGGCGTTCTGAAGGCTTTCGCCAATTTCGGCAGTTAGCCGGGCCGGATCGAACTGGGCCACCAGGTCGCCGATCGTTGGTGAGCGGCCGGGGCTGCCTACAGCCTGATGGAGCTGGGAGAGGACCTGGTTCAGGCGGAACTCGTAGCGCGTGAGATCGCCAATGATGGCGGCGATATTGTTGATCACGACAAAGCTGATCAAGGCGACGATCGAGAGCACCACAACCAGAGCCACCGGCAGCGCCAGCCAGCGTGGCATAAACGGAATGCGCTCATCGAGGGTCGCTGTCAGGCCGTCAATCGCGAGCCAGAGGATGAGCGCCATCGAGAACTGCGTCAGCGGCTCGCGCAGGAAGAAGAGCCCCGCGGCGATGACCCCGGTCGCAACGATCCAAAGCGCGCCGCGCTGCGATATATCAAGGCTTGGCATGAGCCCCTGCTTTGCGGCGCGCCGGGCTGCGGCGCAAGGCCCGGCTTGGCCCCCAAGCCCCAATGCGCCAAGCTGGCGACGCACAAGGAGTCGCAAAGAATGGCGTCCACGATCGAATTCGGCGCGAGCCCCGAAGGGGTTCAGAGCCTAGCGCTGAAGCGCGCCAACCGGCACGGCCTGATCGCGGGCGCAACGGGAACCGGCAAGACGGTGACGCTGCAAGTGCTGGCCGAACGTTTCGCCGCCGCCGGCGTCAATGTCTTCGCCGCCGACATTAAAGGCGACTTCTCGGGCTGCGCCGCAACCGACGCTGAATCGCCAGCCTGGGCGACCGCGCGCGCCGCCGAAATCAACATGCCGATCGAACCGCAAGCGGCGCCGGCCGTGTTCTGGGATGTGTACGGCGAACTCGGCCACCCGGTGCGCACGACCATCACCGAAATGGGTCCGGTTCTGATCGGCCGCGTTTTGGAAGCGACGGACGCTCAGGAAGGCGCGCTGACCATCGCCTTCCGCCTCGCTGACGACTGGATCAAGGAAGGCAAGAACGAAGGCCTGCTGCTCGATCTCAACGATCTGCGCGCGCTGCTCACCTATCTCTCCGAAAACGCCGAGGACATCGGCAAGAAATACGGGCTCGTCACGCCGCAATCGATCGCCGCCCTGCAGCGGAAAGTGTTGCAGCTGGAGATGGAGGGCGCCGACCGCTTCTTCGGCGAGCCGGCCTTCAATCTCGATGAGTTGCTGAAAACGCGCGAGGACGGCAAAGGCACGATCCATGTGCTGGCGTCGGAGCGGCTGGTACAAAGCCCGCGGCTGTATTCGGCGTTTCTGCTCTGGCTGATGAGCGAGCTTTGGGAAGAGCTGCCGGAAGTCGGGGATCAGGATAAGCCGAAGCTCGTCTTCTTCTTCGATGAAGCCCACCTCCTCTTCCGCGACGCGCCGAAGGAGCTGATCAACAAAGTCGAGCAAGTGGTGCGACTGATCCGCTCCAAGGGTGTTGGCATCTATTTCGTCACGCAGTCGCCGACCGATATTCCCGAGCCAGTGCTGGCGCAGCTCGGCAATCGCTTCCAGCACGCTTTACGCGCCTACACGCCAACGGATCAGAAGGCCGTACGCGCGGCTGCGCAAAGCTTCCGCGCCAACGCGAATGTCGATGTGGCGAAGGAAATCCAAGAGCTGAACGTCGGCGAGGCGTTGGTCTCGACACTGGACGAGAAAGGCGCGCCGACGCCCGTGGCGCGCACGAAAATACGCCCGCCCAATTCCCATGTCGGGCCGATCCTGCTGGCCGAGCGGCAAACGCTGATGCGAGCGAACACGGCGGGCCGCGTGTACGAAAAAGCCATCGATCGCGAGAGCGCGCACGAGATTCTTGGCCGCCGCGCCGATCAGCTGGCGCGGGCGGAAGCAAAAGAAGAAGAGCGCGCGGCGCGTGAAAAAGAAGCTGCGCGCGCGACGCGGGCGCGATCTGGCGGCACGCGTTCAGGCGGCGCAGCGCCGCGTCGCACCAGCACCCGCACCACGGCGATCGAACGCCAAGGCGGCCGCGTGGCGTCCGGCGTGTTCAACACGATCGTGCGCGAGTTGATGCGCGGCATCTTGGGGACACCGCGGCGGCGGCGCTAGGCTTCCGGGACAGGTTCGATGCTGATCCACCGACTCTATGATCGAGCCCTTTCGCATGGCGACTCCCCCGCCTTGAACGTTGGCGGCCAAAGACTGAATTATCGCGCCTTTGCGATGTTGATCGAAGCAACGCGGCTCTATCTCAACAGCGCCAAGCCCGCGGGCGCCACATTCGCGCTTATCGGCGCGTCATCGCTTGACGGCTGGTTGCTCACCATAGCCGCACGCGCCGTCGGGCTGCACTCGATCGTGTTGAGCGGACCCAAGCAAATCTTGGATTTGAACTTGGGTGCACGCGCCGTCGTGCTGACGATGGGCGCAGCCCCAGCGCCTGCATTTGCCGCAGCAGCAGCCCGGAGCGGCTCTCCGATTATCGCTGTCCCACCCAGCGCCTTCGCCGCGCCTCCTGTTCTCGACAAAGCGCGCTTGCCTAAAGACGACGCGTGCGGCGGGCATGTCCTGCTCACCTCCGGCACAACTGGTCGCTACAAAAAGATTCTGGTCGACTGCGCCGCCGAAGCGGCGCGCGCGGAAGCGCTTGGCGCGCTATTCAAAGCCGACGAAAACAGCGTGCTCTTCATGGGGCCCATGGGTCTTTGGACCTCAGCCGGGCACAATCGGCCGCTGGCGACGTGGTATCGCGGCGGGCGTGTGGTGCTCGAAGATTCAAACAACCTCGCTCAATCCCTCCTGCGCGAAGGCGTGAACCAGCTGCAAACCACAGTCCCTTTCTTGGCGACGATCCTCGATCAATTGCCATCAAGCTTCCGGCGCGATGACAGCATCCGCGTGGGCCTAGTCGGAAGCTCGCCACCCTGGGCGCTCGTCGAACGCGCACAAGCGCAACTCAGTCGGGACATCAATATCGAGCTGGGCTCAACAGAAGCCGGCACGATCGCTTCCAGTGTAGTTAGAACCCCCGACGATTTGCGGTTTCACCGCATCGTTCCGGAACGCTCAGTCATCATCGTCGATGAAGCCGGAAACCAAACGCCAACCGGCATCGCCGGCTTGGTCAAAATTCGTCTGCGCGACAACGACGTGCGATCCTATTTCGAAGCGCCTGAGGAAACCGCGCGCTTTTTCCAGGGGGACTGGTTCTTGTCAGGCGATCTCGGACGCCTGAACGGCTCTGGCCGCTTAGAGCTGCTCGGACGCATCACTGACGTGATCAGCATCAATGGCGACAAACACTCCACCTTGCCCTACGAACAAGCGTTGGAGCGAAAGTTCGCTGTGACGGGCGCTGCCATTCTCAGCGCTCCTAACGAACGTGGAGAAGACGAGGTTCACGTCGCGCTTGAGTCATTGGATCAAACACTCGTCCAGCAGGCGCCGGCCGTATCGGCCATGTTTCCAACCTTCCGCCGTGTACACGTCCGCGTCGTCGCACAATTACCGCGTAACCATATGGGCAAGATCGACCGCCTGGCGCTGCGCGCAGTGTTGGGGTTGAGTTAGGCCGGGCCTAATCCACGATCCCGCTCTTCCACTCCGCGTCGCGTCTCGGCAGCGCGAGATAACCTTCGCTGCGCATTTCCATGAGACGCGACGCTGTGCGCTCGAACTCGAAGCTTTGATCGCCTTCGGGATAGAGCCGCTGCGGCTCGGCTTCCGCTGTGGCGACCAATTTCACTTTGGCTTCGTAGAGCGCATCGATCAGGGTTCGGAAGCGCGCCGCCTCCTCGCGCTTCGACGGCGAGAGCTTGGGAATGTCTTCCAGAAGCACGGTGTGGAAGCGTTCGGCGATTTCGAGATAGTCCGCCGCGCCCAGCGGACGCGCGCAGAGTTCTTCGAAGGTGAAGCGCGCGACACCCGCCGCTTCACGCTCCACCCGAAGCGCGCGGCCGCCAACATCGAGTGTGACCGCTTGCGGCGCGGCGCCCGCAGTAAGCCGCCTCCAGGCGCGCTCCATGGATTCATCGGCAGCGGGACCAAGCGGCGCGTACCAAACAGGCGCGGCCATCAACTGGCGCAAACGATAATCGTGCGGTCCGCTAAGTTCGAGCACGTCGAGCCTCTCTTTTAGCAGCGCGATGAACGGCAAGAAGAGCTGGCGGTTGAGGCCGTTCTTATAGAGATCGTCCGGCGGGCGGTTCGAGGTGGCGACGATCACGACGCCTTCATCAAACAGCCGCTCGAACAAGCGGCCCAAAATCATCGCATCGGCGATATCAGTGACTTGGATTTCGTCGAAGCAGAGCAAACGCGCCTCGTCGGCCACCTGCTTGGCGGCTTGGATAATGAGCTGCTCTTGCCCGACGTCGCGGGCGCGCGCGTCGCGCAGGAAGGCGTGGCGGGCGAGCATGAATTCGTGAAAGTGGACACGACGCTTCTTCTTGATCGGCGCCGCTTCGAAAAAGAGATCGAGCAGCATGGATTTGCCGCGCCCGACCGGGCCGTACATGTAGAGCCCGCGCGGCGGCTCTGACTTGCCCAGCCAAGCGTCGGGCCGCCAGGCGGCCAGCTTTTCCGCAAGCGCTTCGAGCCGTTCGGCGGCGGCGGCCTGGGCCGGATCGGCGTCGAGATCGCCGGCCGCGAGGCGCGCGTGGTATGCGGCAAGGGGGGACGCCATATTCACTCCGCCGCAAAAAAGCCCGCTCAAAGCAACGGACTTTAAATTCGCCTCAGTTTGATGGCGATCTCCGAGCGAATTTAAAGTCCAAAAGTTGCTTTAGGACTTCTTGATTCTAAAGCGTCTTTTGGGGCCTTAAAGGCGACAAGCACTCGATCCCGGCTCCGGGTCGCATTTAAGGCCCGACGCTTTAGACGGGTGAAGGCAAGCGCAGCCCCCGCTTCCCGGGAACCCGCGCCCGTGCTTCCCTAGCTGAGCTATCGAGTCGTGAGAACCGAACCAATGACGCCGATGGACGCTGTCGCCCCCTCTTCCGCGCGCAATGCGCCCGCGGCGGCGCAGAAACATATCGTCGATGAACTGATAGAAGAGCGGGCGCCGAAGCTTTCGTCCAGCGCGGCGTGGCCGGTGCTGCGTCCAATTCTCTATTCAGTGCTGAACTACCGCAAGGCCGTCTCGATGGCCGACGCCATCGCGCCAATGGGCGGAGCGGAGGCGCTGGAATACATTTCGCAGCTGCTTGAGGTGAAGCTCGAAACGCGCGGGCTAGAGCGGATGCCGGCGCAAGGCTCGTTCCTGCTGCTCTCGAACCACCCGACCGGGATCACCGATGGTTTGGCTGCGTATGACGCCGTGAAGAGCGCGCGGCCCGACATGCTGTTCTACGCTAACTCGGATGCGCTGCGCGTGTGCCGGCGTTTCGACGAAGCGCTAATCCCTGTGGAATGGGTGCTGGCCAAGCGCACGCGCGAACGTACGCGCGTCACGCTGAAGATGACCGACGAAGCCTTCGCGCAGAACCGACCGCTCGGCATCTTCCCGGCCGGGCGTTTGGCGCGCGAGCGCGACGCCGTGCTCACCGATCCGGAGTGGATGCCGACGGCGGCGTCCCTGGCTCGCAAGTACGAACTGCCGATTCTCCCCGTTCACATGAGCGGGCCTTATTCGTACTGGTTTCACACCTTCTCGAAATTCTCTGCCGAGCTGCGCGACATCACGCTCTTCCATGAACTCCTGAACAAGCGCGGTAAGACCTATCGGCTAACGGCAGGCCCCCTCATTCCGTGGCAACACGCAGCGGGCGAGCCCAATTCGGTCATCCGCAAGCTCAAGCACTACATCGAGCGCGTGTTGCCGGCTTCGCCTGACCAAGCGTTCGATCCAAACGGACCCGAATGCCAATGGCGCGATCCTCCGAAAATTGGGCCTTAACTTTCACGCCCGCGTGATTGTGAATTTTTGGCCATAGACGGAAGTCACAACGCAGCGCAGAGTGATTGTGCGAGGGGCGGGTATGGCAGGGAGACTTCCCATGCGCGCCCGAGTGTTGGCGATTGCGTTCTGGGCCGGTTTGGCCGCGAGCACGGCTGCGATCCCTTATATTCCGCCGCCGCAACCTGTTTACGACGCACCGATTGATCGCGCGCTCGCCAATGTTGTGGCGATGGACGGGCTTGAGCCTTTGCAGCGCGAATTGCTGCTGGCGCGCCTCAACCTCCTCGCCTACGCGCGCAACGACGGCGCTTTCACCTATCGGCGCGACGGCGATGAATTCGTCGAAGCCGGCAGCGTGCTGTGCAGCGAAGTGCAATCGGCCCGCTATCCGCCGCCGGACGACGCCTACAATTTTGGCCCGAACGATCGTTGCGCCGCACTCGATTTCCGCCTCGGCCCGCAAGACGAACTGCCGGACGCAATCCAAAATGAGGGCGCGGAAGCGCGGCTACAGGCGGCGCACGATCATTACGCGCGCGCACTTGAGGTGCACGGCGCCAATCTGCGCGCGCGATTGGGCTTTGCTTATGTTCTCGACCGGATGGGCCGCACCGAAGATGCGCGACGTCAATTGCGCCGCATCATCAAGCAAGGCTTGCCGCGCCTCGACGGCCCGCAAGCCGAGTGGGAAGACCACGCCGTGCTGACGGAAACCGCGGCACACCTCTCACATCTGGCGACAGCCGACACCGACCGAGGCCGGATTGCACTGCTGCAAGCGCGCTTGGGCGCGAGCCAGCCCGTCGTTTACGTGACGCCCGTGGTGGTGCCGCTGACCGATGCGCCGTTCGACATGATGGTGGATCACAATTCCAACGTCGCGTTTGATTTTGCCGGCACCGGCGATGCACGCGCGCAAGGCTGGCTAACGGCGGATGCTGCGTGGCTAGTCTGGGATCCCGAATGGCGCGGCGATGTGCGCTCGGGCTTCGACATGATCGGCGCGCGGACGTGGAGCGTATTTTGGAATGACGGCTTCGAGGCGCTGCGTGCGCTCGACGACAATCGCGATGGCGAACTGACGGGCGCTGAACTCGGCGGCTTGGCGCTGTGGCGCGACGAGAACGGCAACGGCGTCAGCGATGCGGGCGAGGTTCTGCCGGCCAACGTGCATGGCATCGTAGCGCTCAGCGTGCGTGGTCAGGCGACGCGGCCGGGCTTGCTCACCGCCCCGGATGGCGTGCGCTTTGACAACGGCCGCACGCGCCCGCTTTACGATTGGACGCCCGGGCTTGGCGCGACGCCGACATCCTGAGGCAGTTGCAGGCGCGAGAGCGCTGCGGCGAGATCGGATTGCTGGAAGGGCTTTTGCACGACCGGCACATCGCGCCACTCTGCGGTGACGCCAGCGCCGCCATAGCCAGTGGCGAAGATAAACGGGATGCCGCGTGCGCGCAGGATTTCCGCGATCGTATCGGTGCGCTGGCCGTTGAGATTGAGATCGAGCACGGCGAGATGGGCGTCGATCGTGCGCGCAACGGTCAAGGCCTGATCAAGGCGCGCTGCGATCGCGGCGACTTCATAGCCCATGTCGAGCAGCATATCCTCGATCAACATCGCGACGAGCGACTCGTCCTCCACGATTAGAACTTTCAATTTCCCCCCAGTCGTCATCGCCGCCTCAATATACTCAAATCAGTTTATGCGCAGCCGGTTCCACCGGCGCCGTAATCGTCGCGACGACGCCATCAGGACGATACTCGATCAAAGCCGAGCCCCCGAGTTCTGTCGCCAGATTTCGCTGAATCAAGCGCGTGCCAAAGCCCGAATGATGCGGCTGCTCAACCGGCGGCCCGCCCTTCTCGCACCACCCGCAATGGATCATCCCATCGGCGAGCGACCAGCGCACCTCGATGTGTCCTGCATCGCCGGACAACGCGCCGTACTTGGACGCGTTGGTGGCCAGCTCATGCAGGGCGATCGAGAGCGCCAAGGCTTGCTTGGGCGAGAGCCGAACGGATGGCCCTTCGGCACGGATGCGCTGCGCATCGGTGCGGAACGGGCTGAGCGCGCGATCGACGACTTCGCCGAGACTGGCGCCTTCCCAGTTCTCGGCCGTGAGCAAATCGTGCGCGCGAGATAGCGCAGCTAAACGCGAATCCAATAATTCTCGGGCCTCTTCGCTGCGCTCGGTGTTACGCAGCGTTTGCATGACGAGCGACTGCACGGTAGCGAGCGTGTTTTTAACGCGATGATTGAGCTCATTGATCAACAGCGTGCGCTGGCCTTCAGCGCGGATACGTTCTGAAATATCGCGCGCGATCTTGGAGGCGCCAATAATGCGGCCCTCAGCGTCCTTCACGGGCGAGACCGTGAGCGAGATGTCGATCCGCGTGCCGTCCTTCTTCAGGCGCACAGTATCATAGTGCTCGATACGCTCGCCGCGGCGGATGCGGCTAATGATGCTTGGCTCTTCGTGCTGCAATTCCTGCGGAATCAAAGTGAGCACTGAGCGGCCGATGATCTCCTGCGGCGCATAGCCGAAGAGATGCTCGGCGCCCTGGTTCCAGCTGACGATGACGCCGTCGAGGTTCTTCGAGATGATCGCGTCGTCGGAATTTTCGACGATAGCGCGGAATTCGGCGTCGTTGCGGCGGCGCGCTTCTTCGGACTCTTTGCGATAAACGCGCGCCTGCTGGCGCTCGATAGCGAAGCCAAGCTGACGGGCGATGACGAGGCCGAGATCGATCTCCGGCTTGCTGAAGACATGGGGCGCATCGTCGTAAGCCATAAACTTGCCGATGACGCCGCCATTGGCGACGAGCGGAATGAAGGCGAGCGCACGTATGCCCTCGCCGCTGATCGTCGATCGCAGCGCTTCATCCATTTCGGCGTGTGCAATGTTGTTTTCTGCGATCGGCACGGCGTCGCGCTGGCCAAGCGTCCACGGCGTATGTCCATCGACGGCGGCGCGGTAAGCTGGGGAAAGGCCGTGCGAGGCGACGAAGCGCATGACGCCAGCCGCATCAAACAACAGGATCGAGGCGCGCGTGCAATTGAGGCCTTCGATGATGGCGTCGAGTGCTGCGTCGTAAACCTCCTGCTCGGAGACGGCGCGCAAAAGCCGGTCGGTAAACGTGTAGAGGGTGTTGAGTTCGGATCGTGAGCTATCGGCTGGCTGGGCCCGGTGCCCTCCAGCGTGCGCGTGCTCTCCGCTTTGCCCTTCTTGGGGCTCTGCCACGTGGATCACCATTTCCCGTCCGCCAACTGAAAAGAACGCCGACGACGTGGTCAGGTTCCCTGGCGGGGTGCGCGGACGATGAGCTTAAAGGCGGCGCTCGACCATCGCCTTTTTTATCTCGGCGATCGCCTTGGCCGGGTTCAGGCCCTTGGGGCAGACCTGGGCGCAATTCATGATGGTGTGGCAGCGATAGAGCTTGAACGGGTCTTCGAGCGCATCGAGGCGCTCGCCCTGCTTTTCGTCCCGACTGTCGGCGATCCAGCGATAGGCCTGGAGCAGCGCGGCGGGACCATAGAAGCGATCGGAATTCCACCAATAGGACGGGCACGCGGTCGAGCAGCAGGCGCAGAGGATGCACTCATAAAGACCATCGAGCTTGGCGCGCTCTTCCGGGCTTTGGCGCCATTCAGCGTCGGGCTCGGGCGTCACGGTTTGCAGGAAAGGCTGAATGGCCGCGTACTGCGCAGCGAAGTTGGTAAGGTCCGGCACCAAATCCTTCAGCACCGGCTGATGCGGCAGCGGCGCGATGGTGATCGGGCCATTGGGCAGTTCGTCGATGCCCTTGGTGCAGGCGAGCGTGTTGCGCCCGGAAATGTTCATCGAGCACGATCCGCAGACGCCCTCACGGCAAGAGCGGCGGAAAGCGAGCGTCGAGTCGGTCTCGTTCTTGATCGCGATCAGCGCGTCGAGAACCATCGGGCCGCAAGTGTCGAGGTCGACCTGGAAGATGTCCCAATGCGGGTTTTCGCCGGTGTCGGGGTCATAGCGGTAGATTTTGAACTCGCGCACGCGTTTGGCGCCTTTCGGCGCGGCATGGCGGCGGCCTGTCTTGACCTTGGAGTTCTTCGGCAGCGCAAGTTCGACCATGGGCTTTGATTGGCGAGGGTCGGCGCGCCCGTCAAGCGCGCCGATTGCCCTACCCTTAGGGGTCCTTTCGGGTCGTCACTCCTCCGCCGTACCAGTCGATCCGGCGGGTGGCGATCATGGTGGCGGCGATGACCGCGAAGGCGACCACGGAGCCCGCCAGCAGCGCGAAATCCTCCAGCGTCATCAGCACATACATGGCCAGATAGAGCGCCCCCAGACCAACCAACGCGCGCATCCCCACCGCTGAAGATTGGAACGAGGCGCCGGCATAGTAGCTCAACAGCGCGACCGTGGCGGCGGCGGCGATGACGAACGCGGTGGTGAAGCCGATGATCTCCGTTAGCGACAAGAGCAGCAGGTAGAACACGCACTGCGCGAGGCCGACGAGAACGTATTGCGCCGGGTGCGCCTTGCGTCCGCTTACCGCTTCGAAGATTAACGTCGATAGGAAGACGATGCCGATGAACATGATGCCGTAGCGCACAGCGCGGGCGACGCCTTGGTAGATGTCGTCAGAGGCCACGAACGTCACCGCCATGTCGCGACCGGCGGCTTGGCCCAGATTGAAGCTGGCAAGATCGGCCGCTTTCTCGATGCCGCGCGCCACGAACGGCACGCGCCAGGAGGCGGAGAAGCCATTCTCGGGCGCGGCTTGCACCGCGCCTTCGGCTTCGCGGCCGGCGATAACGATTTCACTGGTTTGGAAGAAGCCCTCGGCGCGGACGTCCTGGCGATCACCGCGAATGATGGCGGTCGTGTCCTGCGCAAACGCAGCGACGGCGAAACGCTGCGCGCCAGTGAGTTCGAGCCGCGTCTCGACCGTGAAATCCACCGGCGTCGCGCCAAAGCGGGCCGGCGCGGCGAAGGCTTGCAGCGTCGTCGGCAGAGGGGCGGCCGGAGTCGAGAAAAGGCCGGGGCGCGAATATTCTGGCGCGGGTGCGGCGAGGCTCAAGTCCGAGATCGGCTCCAGCGTCGTGGTGCTGCCGTCGGGAAAGCGCAATTCGGCGGCGTTGCGGATGGCGCGGCTATCAGAGACGAACATCACAATGCGCGCATTGGCCCAATCAAAACGATAGGAGTCATCCACGCTTTCGACCGCTTCAGCCGGCGCAAAACTCGCGTCAAATTCGGTGCTCGCGTTGTAGATGGCGGCGCGATAGATGCCGAGCGGGCGTTCGGTGACGCTGAGCGCAGTGTCCGCCGCGCCGGTTTCAGGAAAGATCACATACGTGCCGCGATCGGTGCGGCGCTGGGTGCGGTTCTGATCGTCCGTTACTTCGACCGTGCGGGCGTACGGCACCAGCAGCATCGGCCCGCCGACGGTTTGTGGCCCGCCGGCTTGCGCGCCGATTTGCATGGTCACGCTCGCAGCGCGCGCTTGCCGTTCAGCGACCAGGCCGCCGACGATGAGCAGCGGCACGCCCATCACCAAAACCAGCAAGCAAACGAGCAAAAGCTTCAGGCCCAACGATCCGCGTGGGATCAGGCCTGAGATCGGTGTCGCAGCCACGAGACGTCCCTCCCCGGCGGGCATTGGCTCACGCCCGCGCACTCGCCATTGTCAACGCGATCAAGGCGCAATGTCGACAGGGACGGAACTTTGCGGTGGCGTCCATACCTCTTCTTCGGGGGGTGCGGGCGGCGCCGATGTCCAGGCGATAACGAACGCCGCCGCGCCGGCAAGCGCGCAGCCGAGCGACCACAGCAACGTCACCCAATCATAGCCGGAAGACGTTTTAGCCGGATCGTCGCCGCGTGCGAGCGCGGCTTGGCGGCGAAACTCGATCAGAAAATAGCCGATCAGGAAAACGAACGGCAGCGCAAAGCCCCAGGGCGCGGCTGCCGGCATCCAGTCGCGCAACAAAAGGCCAAGTGAGCCGAGCGCCAAGCCGCTCATAATCAGGAATTCAAAGAAGCCTTGCGCCCGGTCGCCCAGGGCGGAGCGCAAGCGCGCGCGGCGTGCGCCCATTTCGCTGAACATGGAAGCCAGGAATCCACCCATGGCCGGGGCATAGCCCACGCCGCCGCGCCCGCAAAGTCGCTTCGGCGGCTCGCTTTCGCGCGCCGGGACCTCTAAATTTGGCGCCGGAGAGCCCTGATGAAGCTGAACTGGAAATGGATTGGCATCGGCGCCGCCGCGATTTTGGGCGTGCTGGTGCTGGCGGTCGTGCTGTTCTTCGCCTTCTTCCCGAAGGAGCTTGCCGCGCGCGAAGCCGAGCGGCGCATCGAGGAGGCCACCGATCGCGACCTAGTGCTGGGCGGCAATATCGAACTCACCTTTTATCCCGCGCTTGGCTTTTCGGTCGAGCAAGCCTCGCTCTCCAACCCGCGCGACTTCGATAGCCCGGCGCGTCGCGGCGGCGCTGAGGACGCAGAGGCGCCGTTCATCGCCGCTGACCGCATCGTCTTCGCGGTGGCGCTGCTGCCGCTCTTGAGCGGCGATATCCAAGTGAAGGATTTGATCTTCGAAGGCGCCGAGCTGCGGCTGCGGGCCAAGGAAGACGGCACGGCGAACTGGACCTTCCCGACCGACGAAGAGTCGGAAGAGCCGACGCTCGAAGATCTGCGCCTAGAAAACGTGCAGCTGATCGACAGCATGATCACGTTCGAAGGAGCCGAAGGCGGCGAGCCGCTGACGTTTGAAGACGTCGATGCGCGGCTGCAACTCGACTCGCTCGATTCGCCGGCAAACCTCGAGGCAGCGCTGAATTATCGCGGCGAGCGGCTCAACATCGAAAGCGAGATCGCGGCGCCGCGCGCGGTGCTGGAAAAAGGCGTGACACCGATGACGGCGCGGCTGCGTTCGGCCCCGGTGAACGCGACCTATGACGGCTCTTTCAACGCCGAAACGGGCGCGCTGGCGGGCTCGATCGATGCGAACGGATCGAGCTTGCGGCGGCTGTTGGCGTGGATGGGCACGCCGATGGAAGGCGATCGCGGCTTCGGCAATTTCGGCGTCACCGGCCAGATGGCGCGCGAGGGCGAGACGACGGCGCTGACCGAGACCGTGATGCGGCTTGATGCGATCGAAGCGCGCGGCAATCTCAATCTGATCAATCAAGAGAGCGGCCGTCTGCGCGTCACCGGCGCGCTGGCGGCGGGAACGCTTGATCTCAATCCGTATCTCCCCGCCCCGGCGCAAGGCGAAGGCGGCGTGCAAGTGGAATCGGGATGGAGCAATGCGCCGATCGATCTCTCCGGTCTCCGCGCGCTCGATGCGGATTTGAACCTGACGCTGGGCGGCCTGCAATTCCAGCGCATGACCTTCTCCAACGTGGCGCTCGGCTTGCGCGTCGCGCGCGGCGCGCTCGATGCGCGGCTGACGCGGATTTCGCTTTATGATGGCGGCGGCACAGCGCGGCTGATCGCGGATGGCTCCGGCGCGGTGCCGCGTGTCGCCATCGAACTCGACGCGCAAAATATCCAAGCCGAAACGCTGCTGCGCGATGCGATCGGGTTCGACAAAATCGTCGGACGCGGGCGGCTGACGGCGTCGCTGATCGGCGTCGGCGCATCGCAGTCCGCGATCATGCGCAGCTTGGACGGCTCGGCCTCGTTCACGTTCAATGACGGCCAATGGAAAGGTGTCAACCTCGCGCAAATGGCGCGCACATTGCAGGCGATGGCGAGCGGGCAAGCCGCCGCCGGCGAAGGCGGCGCGACCGATTTCGCCGAACTCGCTTCGACTTTCACCGTCTCCGACGGCGTGATGGCGACGGATAATCTGCGACTGCTCAATCCCTACGTTCGCCTGGAAGGGCGCGGGCTCGTCAATGTCGGCGCGCAGACGATCGATATGCGTCTGACGCCGCGCGCGGTGAACAATGCGCAAGGCCAAGGCGGCGATCTCAATATTGCCGGCCTCGGCATCCCCTTTCGCGTAACGGGCCCATGGTCGCGCGTCAGCTTCCGGCCGGCGCTTGAAGATGTGGTGCAAAACCAGCTGCGCGATATCTTAAGCCAACGCGGCGGCGCGACGGATAATCCGCTGGGGCGTTTGGGCGAAGCGTTGTTCGGACGCACGCCGGCGGTTGCGCCAACCGAAACTGAAACGCCGGCCGAGACGCCCGCGCCAACGGACGGCGAAACGCCCGCCGAAACACCGCCCCCCGAAGAACGCCCGCGCAATCCGCTGGAAGATATTTTCCGCCGCGCGATCGAGGGCCAGTCCAAGCAAGCCGAGCCGCCGCCAACGCCGTAAGGCGCTGCGGTGCGCCGCCTCAATACACCCGCTTCTTCGGCGGGATGTACTCGACTTCATTGGTCATCGTGTTGGTGTGGACCGGGCGATAGTCGATGCGGGCTTTGCCGGTTTGCATATCGAGCCAAGCGAGCGTGTGCTTCATCCAATGCTCGTCGTCGCGATCGGGGAAGTCTTCGCGGGCGTGGGCGCCGCGTGACTCGGTGCGGTTCAAACCGCCGGTGACGGTGACGATGGCTTGGCCGAGCAGATTGTCGAACTCGAGCGTCTCGACCAGATCGGTGTTCCAGATCATCGAGCGATCGGTGACGCGCACATCCGGCGCTTCGTCCCAGAGCTTCGACATGCGCTGGACGCCCTCTTCCAGCACCGGACCGGTGCGATAGACGGCGCAGGTATCTTGCATCGTGCGCTGCATCTTATCGCGCAGCTTGGCGGTCGAGGTTTGGCCGTTGGCGTTGCGGAAGCGATCGAAGCGCGCGAGGTGCGAGTCGCCCGCATCCTTCGGCAGTGACGCTTGGCTCGCATTCGCTTGCAGCTTTTCGCCGACACGAAGCCCGACGGCGCGGCCGAAGACGACAAGATCGATTAGCGAATTCGAGCCCAAACGATTGGCGCCGTGGACGCTCACGCACGCGGCTTCGCCGACGGCCATCAAGCCCGGCACGACGCTATCAGGATCGCCGCCGACTTTGGTCAGCACTTCGCCGTGATAGTTCGTTGGGATGCCGCCCATATTGTAGTGGACCGTCGGCAGCACCGGGATCGGTTGGCGCGTAACATCGACGCCCGCAAACACTTTCGCGCTCTCCGAAATGCCCGGCAGCCGCTCGTGCAAAATTTTCGGATCGAGGTGATCGAGGTGGAGGTTGATGTGATCCTTGTTCGGGCCGACGCCGCGACCTTCGCGGATCTCCAGCGTCATGGCGCGGCTGACCATGTCGCGCGGCGCGAGATCCTTCACGGTCGGCGCGTAGCGCTCCATGAAGCGCTCGCCGTTTGAGTTGGTCAGATAGCCGCCCTCGCCGCGCGCGCCTTCAGTGATGAGGCAGCCGGCCGGGAAAATGCCGGTCGGGTGGAATTGCACGAACTCCATGTCCTGCAGCGGCAAGCCCGCACGCAGCACCATGGCGCCGCCGTCGCCGGTGCAAGTATGGGCGCTGGTGCAGGAAAGATAAGCGCGGCCGTAGCCGCCAGTGGCGAGCACGACGGTTTGCGCGCGGAAGCGATGCAGCGTGCCGTCATCGAGCTTCCACGCCGTCACGCCGCGGCAGGCGCCGTCTTCCATGATGAGATCGAGTGCGAAGTACTCGATGAAGAAATCGACGCTGTGGCGCAGCGACTGGCCATACATGGTGTGCAGCATGGCATGGCCGGTGCGGTCAGCGGCGGCGCAGGTGCGCTGGATCGGCGCCTCGCCGAAATTCTTGGTCATGCCGCCGAAGGCGCGCTGATAGATCTTGCCTTCTTCGGTGCGCGAAAACGGCACGCCCCAGTGCTCGAGTTCATAGACGGCGGCCGGCGCGTTGCGCGTGAGATATTCGATGGCGTCCTGATCGCCCAGCCAGTCCGACCCTTTCACGGTGTCGAACATGTGCCACTGCCATTTGTCTTCGCCCATATTGCCGAGCGCGGCAGAGATGCCGCCTTGCGCGGCGACCGTGTGCGAGCGGGTTGGGAAGACCTTGCTGACGCAGGCTGTCTTCAGCCCCGCTTGGGCGCTGCCGAGGGCGGCGCGCAAGCCTGATCCGCCGGCGCCGACAACGACGACGTCAAACGTGTGATCGATCCACGTATAAGCGGCCAAGGCGTTAAGCTCCGAAATTCACGAGCAGCACAGCGAACACGGCGCCGGCGGCGAGCACGAACGGTACAAAGGCGTTGAGCAACAGAAGCGATATCTTGCTGAACGGCTTATGGATGTAGTCAGCGATGATTTCCTGCATGCCGAGCGCCATGTGATAAAAGCTCACGGCGACCAGCAGGATGACGCCGACGGCGTTGACCGGGTCAGTCAGAAAATCGATCGCCGCCGTGTAGGAGCCGCCGCCGATCGAGAGCGCGGCATTGACGACAAACCACGGCGCCAGAAGCGCCAGCGCGATGGCCGTCCAGCGCTGCGCGATGAAATGGCCAGTGCCTTCGCCTGCCGCGCCGTGATGGCGCACGCGGCCGAGCGGCGTGCGCATGCTGCGTTCAGGGCCGCTCATCGTAAGCCTCCAAACGTAAGCAGCGCCCAAAGGCCAATCGGCACGGCGATGGCGAACAGAATGACGAACCACGCCGTCGTGTCGGCTTCGCTGGGGGCGAGACCCGCGCCAGTGTCGAACACAAGGTGACGAATGCCGTTGGCGAGGTGGTAGGCGATGGCGGCGACGATGAGGTACAGCGCGATCTGACCGAGCGGCCCCATCAGAAACGCCATCAGCGGCTCATACATTTGCGGCCCAGCCGCCGCGGCCATCAGCCAAAGCGCCAAGCCGAGTGCGGCGACGTAGAGCCCAAAGCCGGTGGCGCGATGAAGGATCGAGCTCGCCATCGTGACATGCCATCGCCAGATCGAAACATGCGGCGAAATGGGTCTTTGATCCGGGCGGGCGCCGGCCATGGTGGCCTCTTTGTGCTTGATATGGTGCGGAATCTGACGGGGCGGAACATGGTCGCCGTCGCCGCTCTAGTCAATTGAAGCAAACGCCGCATTTGGCGCCGCAGCGACCCTCGCCTACCCTGACGTCGAGGGAGATGGATCATGGATTATTTGCTGCTGGCGCGGATAGCCAAGCTGGTGGGGCTATTGGGCTTCCTGCTGCCGTGGGTGACGGTGTCGTGCTCGGGCAATGTGATCCTAGAGGCGACCGGGCTGCAGCTGATGACGGGCGATCCGCAACCGGCGGGCGCGCTCGCCGGCGCCGAGCAAAATCAGACTGACGACGCCGAACCGGCGGTCGGGGTTATCCTGGCGTTCGCCGTCGCGGCGATCGGACTGGTGGTAGGGTTTTTGCTCAAGGGCAAGCAAGCGGCGGGCGCAATGCTCGCGGGCGCCGTGCTCTGCATCGGGCTCTCATTCTACAGCATCGAGAACATGCGCACCGAACTGACGCGCGAGATGAACGAACAATCGAGCGACGCCCCCGTCGAAGACAACCCCCTCTTCTCCGGCGATCAGCAGCGCGAGTTCGCGCGGGCGGCTGCGAGCGCCATCCGGATCGAGGAGGAAGAAGGGTTCTGGGTGACGGTCGGCGGGATGGGTGTTGGCGGGATATTGTGCTTGCTGGTGTTGGCTGGCGTTGGCGGTATGGCGGTGCGTAGGCCTGACGACGCGCCAGCTGCTTAAAACCGTCATCCTGGGCCGCGCGTAGCGCGAGCCCGGGATCCAGCGCCACGAGCTGTGTGTTTGCCCTGGGTCCCGGGCTCTCAGCTTCGCTGAGCCCCCAGGATGACGATCATCACCGTTTCGGGATGGCCGCCCAGTAGTCGAAGTCCAGCACGACGTGTTCGGCGTAGGCGCCGTCGTCGGTTTTGTCGGTGAAGGCGTGCGCGGGCTGGTTTTTCAGCGCGACGAGGCGGAGGCGGAGCGCGCCGGCGTCGCCTAAATCTTCCTTGCCCAGCACTTGCGACCACGCATAGAGCGTGTCGCCCGCGAACAGCGGGTTGACGTGGCGGCCGCCATTAATGGCGAGCATGAGTTGCGCGTTGGCGAGGCCGTTGAACGACAGCGCGCGCGCGATCGAGATGGTGACGCCGCCATAGATCAGGCGCCTGCCGAAGCGCGTGTTCTGCTGGCCGTGCGCGTCGAAGTGCACTTTCGCGGCGTTTTGATAGAGGCGCGTGGCGATCTGATGCTCGGCCTCCTCCACCGTCATGCCATCGACGTGATCGATCTTCTCGCCGATCTCGTAGTCTTCGAAACGATACGGGCTGCCGGCGAGCGTATTGTCGTACGTGCTGAAATCGAGACCCGGCGGCAGCACGAGTTCGTTGGCGTTGACGAGCGGCGCGGGCGTTTTCGGCGGCGCGTCGGTGATCGCCGCGCTTTCGTCGCGCTTGTTGACCATCACCCAGCGCACATAGGTCAGCACCGGCTCGCCAACTTGGTTGAAGCCGGTGGTGCGCACGGTGACGACGCCGGTCTTGCCGTTGGAGTTCTGCTTGACGCCGAGCACTTCGGAAACGGCGTTCAGCGTGTCGCCCGGATACACCGGCGCGAGGAAACGACCCTCGGCGTAACCAAGATTGGCGACGGCGTTCAGCGAAATATCCGGCACGGTTTTGCCGAACACAGTGTGAAACACCAGCAACGGATCGAGCGACGCCCCCGGAAACCCACACGCCTGGGCGAAACTGTCGGCGGAAAAGAGCGCATGGCGCGCGCCGGTGAGCGCGATGTTGAGAGCTGCGTCCGCCTCCGAAAGCGTCCGCGGCGTCGCGTGATTGATCACGTCGCCTTGGCGGAAATCTTCAAGGAAGTTGCCGGGGTTTGATTTGGTCATGCGCGCTCCACGCGTACTTCGAGGGCGACGCGCTCTGATTCTTGTAACAATGCGATAACTGCGAAGAGGTTGGCGGCCTGCGGATTCCCACTCGGGCTGAACATGCGCATCAGGCTTTTCGCGGATATGCCGCTGCGCTCAGCCAGCGTTTCGAAGCCGATCGTCGCATTTATATAGTCGCGCAGAACGGACTTCCCCGTATCCACGTCGCCCTGCAAAAGCGCTTCCACGCCTTCCGACAGCAGCGCTGCTCTAAAGGCGCGATCCTTCTTGGCCCGCGCTTGCACCGTTTCCTTGAAAGAGCGCGTGAGCGCCATCGTCATCATCCCTTCTTCCGCGCTTTGTAGTCCGCCCAGCGCGCGAGCGCGGCCTCGATATCCTTCTGTTGACGGCGCTTCGTCCCGCCAGCCAGCAATATGATCAGCTTGTCGCCGTCGCGGCCGAAATAGATGCGATAGCCTGGGCCCGTATCAATGCGGAGCTCCTGCACACCAGAACCGACGCTCTTTGCGGCCGACAAATTTCCCTGTTCGACCTTCGCTAAGGTGGCGGCGATTCGTGCCGCCGGTTGAGCCGCCAGATCGTTGAACCATGCGCCAAATGGCGAACGGCCAGCCGCATCAAGATACTCGACAATCTCCATTTATAGTACCATATACGTTACTATAAGCAACCGCTATTGCTGGCTGATCGCCTCAGCCACAGCTACCACCCGCCGCGCTTCTTCCAGGTGCAGCAACTCCGTCATTTTCCCATCGACCTTGATCACGCCCTTCCCGGCATTCTCCGGCAGCGCGAAGGCTTCGATTACGGCGCGGGCGCGACCAACTTCGTCCGCAGTCGGCGCAAATACGGCGTTGCAGGTCTCGATCTGGCTGGGGTGGATCAGCGTTTTGCCGTCGAAGCCGAACTCTAGGCCTTGGCGGCATTCGGCTTCGAAGCCGGCGCTATCGGCTATGTCGTTATAGACCCCGTCGATGGCGGTGAGGCCTTCGGCGCGCGCGGCGGTGACGGCGAGGGAGAGCGGCGCGAAGAAGGCGGCGCGATTGGCGCCGGCGCGGGCGCGGGTCTCTTTCGCTAGATCGTTGAGGCCGAGTACGAACACGGCGAGGCGCGTGTCTTTCGCGGCAGCGGCGATGTCGGCCAAGTTCAGGATCGCGCGCGGCGTTTCGATCATCACCCAGAGCGTGGCGTGTGCCGGGAAACCGGCAGCGGTCATCGCTGCGTCGAGCGCGCGCACTTCGGCGCCGCTTTCGACTTTCGGCGCGAGCAGACCATCCGGCCCCGCTGGACCGGCGGCGGCGATGTCGTCCCTGCCCCAAGGCGTGGCGAGCGCGTTGCAGCGGACGATGACCTCGCGCTTGCCATAGCCGCCCGCCTTCACCGCGGCGGCGACTTGCGCGCGCGCTTCGGCCTTGGCTTCGGGCGCGACCGAATCTTCCAAGTCGAGCAGCAGCACGTCGGCGGCAAGCGTCTTGGCTTTTTCGAGCGCTTTTGCATTAGCGCCTGGCATATAAAGACAGGAGCGGCGCGGGCGTGCGGTCATCACTTGCTCGGAGCTGCGACGCAGGCGAGATTCGCCTGCAGGAGTTCGAGGTTTCTAGACGCGTGAAGACTGTTCTGTCGATCCAAAGCCAGGTCGCCGGCGCGCGTGTCGGCAATTCTGTCGCAGCGTTCGCGATGGAGCGCCTCGGCGTGCGCGTGTTTCAGCTGCCAACGACGATGCTAGGCCGGCGACCCGATCACGGGGCACCCGGCGGCGGCGCTCTCCCAGCGGCAACTTTGGCGTCGATGATTGATGGGCTAGGCGCCGATGGCTTGTTTGGCGAAATCGACGCGGTGCTGAGCGGCTATCTCGGCCAAGCCGATCAGGCGCCGGTGATCCTCAATGCGGTGGAGCGGATCAAGGCGGCGAACCCGAAGGCGATATATGTATGCGATCCGGTGTTGGGCGATGAGGGCAAGTTGTTCGTGAGCGATGGCATCGCCGACGCCGTGCTGAACGGCTTGGCGACGCGCGCCGATTGGCTCGTGCCGAATGCGTATGAGCTTGGGCTGCTCACCGGCATGACAGTCGATGGCCTCGACGTGGCGCGGAAAGCGGCGCGGCGGATCGGCAAGCCGGTGTTGGTCTCCTCAATTCGCACGGCGATCGGGCTTGGGAATTTATTGTGCACGCCGCACAGCGAGTGGTTCTGCGAAACCGCGCGGCTGCCGCGCGCGCCGAAGGGTACGGGCGACTTGCTGTCCGCGCTGTATGTCGGCCGTCGCGTGCGGGGCGATGCGCTGGCCATCGCGCTCGAAGGCGCAACAGGCGCTGTGTACGATGTGATCGTGCGGTCGCTGGCGGCGGAGAGCGAAGACTTGCTGCTGCCCGCCGCGCAAGACGTCCTGGACGATCCGGTGACATGGCCGCGCGCGCGTTCGCTGGAGTTGACCTCATGACGGACGGCTACGTGGCGCCGGGCTTCGAGCGCGTGCGCGAGGCGTTCGAGGCGGGGCTCGCGGGGGAGATGGGCGCGGGTTTTGCTGTCGTGCGCGATGGCGCAGTCGTGGTCGATATCTGGGGCGGCTGGGCCAATCGCGAACAAACGCGGCCTTGGGCGAAAGACACCATCGTTCCGGTGTACTCGACCACGAAAGGCGTGAGCGCGCTGATCGTGGCGATGGTCGCCGAGCAAGGCTTGCTCGATTACGATGCAGCGACGGCGGCACTGTGGCCGGCGTTCGGCGCGCACGGCAAAGATCGCGTCACGATTGCGCAAACGCTGGCACATCAAGCAGGCGTGCCGGGCTTTCTCGAACCGATCGATCCGGATTTGTGGCTCGATCCGCCGGCATGTGCAGAGGCGATCGCCGCACTTGCGCCTTTATGGCCGCCTGGGAGCGCCAGCGGCTATCATCCGCTCACCTGGGGCTACATTGCTGGCGAGATCGTGCAGCGCGCGGCGGGACGTTCACTCGGCACGATCCTCCGCGAAGACATTTGCATGCCGCTCGGCATCGATTTCCAGATCGGCACGCCCGAGAGCGAGCACGCGCGTTGTTCGGAGATGAAGAAACCAACGCGCGGCGGCGAGTTCGGCGAGATCACGCCGCCCCGCAAGGCCGCGTTCTTCAGCAAGTGGGCGGCGCCGGTGCGCGGCTCGACGCAATGGCGCAAGATCGAGATCCCATCGGCGAATGGTCACGGCACGGCGCTGGGCGTTGCGCGCTTGTATGAGGCGTACGCGACCGGCGGCGTCATCAACGGCGCGCGCGTGCTGAGCCAGGAAGGCTTCGATGCGCTAACACGGCGCGTGTGGAAGGGCGACGATCTGGTGTTGCCGTTCAATATCGATTGGCGGCGCGGGATCATCGGCAATTCGAATTTGATCTACGGCCCCAACATCGAGGCGTTTGGCCATTCAGGCGCCGGTGGTTCGGTTGGCTTTGGCGATCCGGTGGCGGGTGTTTCAGCCGGCTACGTCATGAACAAGCAATCGCATCACGTCATGGGCGATCCGCGATCGCTGGCGCTGATCGAAGCAGTTTACGCGTGCTTGTGACGCGTAAAGCGTTCGAAATTGGCGCGGTCTGCGTGGCGCTCGCGCTGCTGGCGACGTTCGCGTTCTTGCTGTCGCACGCTGACGGCATGGTGCTCGCCAATGGGCAGCCTGTGTTCGGAGATTTCATTGCGTTCTGGAGCGGCGGGCGCGCGGCGTTGGAGGGACACGTCGCCGACGTGCACACGCGCGCGCTGATTGAAGGCTATCACCAACAAGCAGCGCCTGGCGTAGGCTACATTGCGCCGTGGAATTCGCCGCCGACATTTCTACTGATCGCGAGCGCGCTGGCGCTTCTGCCCTACCCCGTCGCGGCGCTCGCGTTCATCGCGGCGAGCGGCGCGCTTTATCTTTATGCGGCGCGCAAACTCTTGCCCGATGCACGCGCAATGATCTTTGCACTGACGCTGCCGGCAGCGCTTTATCATCTGGGCTCGGCCCAGACCGGGCTGCTCGTTGCCGGCGTTTCCGGTTTGGCGCTGGCTTGGCTCGATCGGCGGCCGTTGGCGGCTGGCGCGCTGGTGGGCTTGCTGGCGGTGAAGCCGCACCTAGCGATCTTCTGGCCAATCATGCTGGCGGTGTCGGGACGCTGGCGCGCATTCGCGGCGGCGAGTGTGAGTACGCTGGCGTATGTTTTGCTGGCGGGGGTCGTATTCGGATTCGAGTCGTACGTGCGTTTCTTCCACACGCTCGGCGCGACGCAGAACCTCGTCACAAGTCAGCTGATCGCGACGCCCGCCTATGCGAGCCTCTATGCAAACCTGCTGCAACTCGGCGCACCACAGAGCGTGGCGATTGGGGCGCATGCCGTCTTCGCCGTAGTCGCAATCGGCCTGGTGCTGCGCGTGTTTTGGACAAAGGATCGCGTCGCCAGCGGCGCAGCACTTTGCGCCGTGACGCTAATCGCGCTGCCCTATTCTTTCTTTTATGATTTCACACTGCTCGCCGTTGGCGCGGCGCTCATGGGCGCGCCACGGACGCGGCTTGAACTCGCGGCGGCTGTTGGCGCCTGGGGGGCGGGGCTTTCTTTGGCGCTGAGCTACGTTGCGCCACTGCCCTATTGCGCGGTCGCGGCGTGGCTTGTGCTGATCGCCGCTAGCGTGCGTGCAAGAAGCGAGGCGGCGCAGCCGGCGCCAGCACCACTGCTGTAAGCGGGCCGCCGAAGCAGGCGCCGGTATCGACATTGATCCGACGCGGATTCACGTGCGGCTGGAAATCTGAAGTCGGCGTGTGACCGTGGACGACGAGAATGCCGTCAAGCTCAGGCCGCTTTGGCCAGCGACCAGGATCGAAGAACTTATTGGAGCGCGTCCACATTCGGATTTCGTCGCTGCACTCAGGAAATGTCTTGGGGTCAATGCCGCCATGCACGAATACGAGACCGCGCGGCTCGTCTCGGATCATGACCGGCAAGGAGTCGAGCCATTTGAGATGATGTTCATCGATGGTTTCGCGCCAATCGTCGTTTGGGCCGTTAGCGAGCATGTACGACATCATGGTTTCGTCGCCGCCATTCTCGGCCCACCAATAGATGCCGATGGACTCGTGATTGCCGAACGCGTGCAGCATGAGTTCTTCGTGATTGCCTCTGACCGCCAGGGCCTCGCCAGCCTGACACAGACGCAGCGCGCGCTCGACGACGGCGCGGCTATCGGGGCCGCGATCGATCAGGTCGCCGAGGAAAACGGCGGTGGGCGCGGCGCCGATGCGGCGCGCGTCATCGCGGATCGATGTCAGCAGCGCTTCGAGCTTTTCGATTTCGCCGTGGACGTCGCCGATGGCGTAATAAGTGCGTTCGGTCATGCGCTCTTTGCAGAGCGCAACGTATCCCACGAAAAGAAGGCGAGGCCCACCCAGATCAACACGAAACTCACGCCACGCAGCAGCGTGAACGGCTCGCCGAACGCGATGCCGGTTATGAATTGCAGGGTCGGCGCGAGAAATTGCAACAGTCCAAGTGTCGTGAACGACACACGCCGCGCGCCGAAGGCGAATGCCATCAGCGGGATCGCCGTGATCGGGCCAGCAATCGCCAATAGCACGGAAAGACCGGCATCGCTTCCAAAACTGAGCGGCGCTTGGCTGGACGCCCAGAGGAGCAAGCCAATCGCCAGCGGCATCAGGGCCAAGCTTTCGATCAAAAGCCCCGTCGCCGCCGGCACCGCGGCGCGCTTGCGTATCACGGCGTACACAGACCAGGTGGCGCAGAGCGCCAGCGCCATCCAAGGCGGCGCGCCGAGCGCAAAGCCCTGCACGATGACGCCAAGCAGAGCGAGCGCCAAAGCGATGACGCGCGGCGTGGTGATGCGTTCACGAAAGAATAATACGCCGACGGCGACGCTGACGAGCGGCGCTAGAAAGTACGCCAGCGCCGATTCGATCACGCGCTCGCTGAGCACGAGATAAACGTAAAGCCCCCAATTGATGAAGATGAAGCCGGCCGAGGCGACGAGCGTCGCCAGCATGCGCCGCTTGAACGCCGTCGCGATCTCGCGCCAGCCGGGGCGCCAACCGCTCATCAGAAAAACAGCGATCAATGCCGCCGGCGCGCACCAAACAATGCGCTGCGCCAGCACTTCACGCACATCGACGCTGCCCAGCAATTTCAAATAGAGCGGCAAGAAGCCCCACATGACATACGCAGAAGCCGCGGCAATGAAGCCGGCGCGGCGCTCCGCTTCTGACGGGCTTGTCGTGATCGGCGCGACTTCGCTCATGACGTCGGCGCGCCGTACGGGTTTGAGTTGCGGATGTGCATGAAGCGCTCGGGCGCATCGAGGGCGGTGAAGCCAAGCGGCTCATAGACGCCGTGCGCGTCTTTGGTGCCGAGCAGCCAGCGGCGCAGGCCTTGGAGTTCGGGGTGTTCGCGGAAGGTGCGCACCAAAGCGCGGCCAAGCCCTCTGCCCTCTTTGCCCGGCAGAACAATCACGTCGCACAACCAGGCAAACGTCGCCTTGTCGGTGACGAGACGGGCAAAGCCGATCAGCTTGCCAGCATCGTCACGGCCGATGGCGCACATCGAATTTGCGCACGCACGCGCGACAACGTCGCGCGGAATGCCGGGCGACCAATAGGTGTGGCGCAGCACCGCGTGAATGGCGTCTATGTCCGTTTCCGACGGTTGTTCGATGGCGATGTGCTGCATGTGTCCCTTTTCGCACCAGATAGGGACGCGCGCGTACGAGCGCCACGCTTCGGAGCTAAATTGCCCACACTCTGCAGAGATCAGCGTTTGTTCATTTGCTCCCACTCGCGACGGTGCGCGCGATAAGCGTCCACAGCCGTGAGAAAGCGATCCACGGACTCCCGCTCAGGCGGAAGTAAGGCTCGCGTCGCGCCCTCCCTGAACACAACGTTGATCGCATCTTCAGCAATCACAACAAACACGGGACCGATCTCATCATCGACGCGCAGGTAGGCCCGCGCGAGGGTTTCGGTGGCGACCGGATGGACGTGCGATTGAGCCCGCGTTATCGAGTCCACGCCGCTACCGAGAAACTGCCATCGGATCACGTGACCGCGCTCATACAAGGTGAGCGGCGATGTCGCTTCGCCACCGAGCTTCCAATGCGGCCCCCGGACATCAAGCTCCCGGCCGTTCGCGGCAGCCATAACGAGCGCGTGACTTTCCGTCGCGCGCTCTTTCATGATTTCGAGAGCCGGCCGAGTTTCAGCGGTGGATCCACTATTTGTCATGAATTGCTTCCGATAAAGACCGCGCACAGGATCGATGCGGCCAAGCCCTACCTCACGCCGCCCGTAGGCGTTTGAACAAACCCTTGTTTAACATCACTTCTGCGATTTGCACGGCGTTGAGCGCCGCACCTTTGCGGAGATTGTCGCTGACGACCCAAAGCGAGAGGCCGTGTTCGACGGTGTGATCCTCGCGGATGCGTGACACGAAGGTGGCGAATTCGCCGACGCAGTCGATCGGCGTCGCGTAGCCGCCATCTTCGCGGCTGTCGATCACCATCAGGCCCGGTGACTCGCGCAGCAGGTCGCGCGCGTCATCGGCAGTGATTTCATTTTCGAATTCGATGTTCACCGCTTCCGAGTGGCCGACGAACACCGGCACGCGTACGCAAGTTGCGGTCAGCTTGATCTTCGGATCGAGAATCTTCTTGGTCTCGACTTCGATCTTCCACTCTTCAGTGGTGTAGCCGTCATCCATGAAATCGCCGCCGTGCGGGATGACGTTGAAGGCGATCTGCTTCGGAAAGTGCTCGGGCACGATCTCATCATTGACGTAGAGCTTCTTGGTTTGCATCCAAAGCTCGTCCATTGCCTCTTTGCCGGCGCCGGAGACGGATTGATAGGTCGCGACCACAACGCGCTTGATCTTGGCGCGGTCGTGCAGCGGCTTCAGCGCGACGACGAGCTGAGCGGTCGAGCAGTTCGGATTGGCGATGATGTTGAGTTTGTCGTAGCCGTGAACAGCGTCGGGGTTCACTTCCGGCACGATCAGCGGCACACGCGGATCCATGCGCCAGGCGCTCGAGTTATCGATGACCACGGCGCCGGTCGCGCCAATCTTCTGCGACCATTCCTTCGACACAGCGCCGCCGGCGCTCATCAACACCAGATCGACGCCAGTGAAATCAAACGTATCGAGATCTTTGATCTTCAGCGTCCGGTCGCCGTAGCTGACCTCCATGCCCATCGAACGGCGCGAGGCAAGCGCGTACACTTCATCAGCGGGAAAGAGCCGCTCCTCGAGGATGGTCAACATTTCCCGGCCCACGTTCCCCGTGGCGCCGACGACGGCTACGCGCAATCCCATGTGAAGCTCCAATTCAGGCCGTATGTAGCGCGCCGGACCCCACTCCGCCACAGGCGAGGCGGAGCGGAATGGCGCTGAGTTTAGTGCAAGATCGCAGTGGCGCGCGTCTGGGCACGCGCCAAGTCGGGCGCAAAGCTCATGCGTTTGCACGGGACGCTTTCGCCGCGCGCCAGCGAGAAAAGCTTGGCGGTCTCGCCCGTATAAGCAAAACCGCTCTTCTCCAGCACGCGCCCCGAGGCGGGGTTATCGACGAAGTGGCCCGCTTGCAGTGCGCCCAGCGCGTGCGCCTCCGCGACGAAGTTCGTCAGCGCCTCGGTGGCGAAGCCCTTCCCCCAGAACGGGCGGCCGAACCAGTAGCCAAGCTCGAACACGCCGCTTTGCTTTTGGTGCGCGCCCATGCAGCCGATCATGCCTTCGCCCGGCAGATCGATGGCGAAGACGAACTCGCGCGCCAGCGGCTCTCTGGCCTTGAGTGTCATGAGCCAGCCTTCGGCGGCGGTTTCGAGATACGGCAGCGGCGTCATCGCCAGATTGCGGCCGACGGCCGGATCGTCGCAGAAGCGCGCGATGCGCGCGGCATCGCTCATGCGCACCCGGCGCAGCTTCAACCGCTTCGTCTTGATCTCGTTCACGTCACGCATGGCGAGCTCCTAGCTCGTTGCGCGTGGGGCAAAGAAAATGGGGCGCCTTGATCCGGGCGCCCCACGCTATTTCGTGAACCGGATCGCCCTGTTGCGGCGATCCGGGAACGTTTTCCGGCTCGCCTACTCGGCTGCTACCTGTGCCGGCATAATCGACACGTAAGTGCGGCCATCGCGTTTGGTCGCGAACGCAACTTTGCCTTCACAAAGGGCAAAGAGCGTGTGATCGCGGCCAAGGCCGACGTTGGAACCGGGATGGAATTTGGTGCCGCGCTGGCGCACGAGGATCTCGCCGCCATTGACGGTCTG